>Ga0209589_1011363_pt1 | contig 12573 bp, 10 predicted proteins | sample CowpeawhiteBW_FD_187525 | JGI IMG/M metagenome (GOLD analysis project Ga0209589, IMG submission 187525) | Root nodule microbial communities of legume samples collected from California USA - Cow pea white BW (SPAdes) (version 2) | ecosystem: Host-associated > Plants > Roots > Nodule | place: USA...
AGAAATAGAAATGTTGAATTTTATTAATTGCATATTTTTAAATGTTGAATACAAAAAGTCATCATTTGTGCATTTACGTGCACAAATTAAATGAAAAAAAAGCATTAATTGATTGAAATTGAATTAGAGGATGTAACTGAATTTGTATAGTAAATTGACGTAACAAGGGACAATGAAGTAACTTTTAAATAAAAGTAAATAAAAAGGACCATGCATTTTTTGGTGCAGAAAATTTAGGTTTTGGAAGGTAATAAATTTGAACTTGATTAGTATTAAAATATAATGGGTAAATTGAGATTGCATTAAATGATATATTAAAATAAAATACATTTTTTTTTGTAAGAATGTGAAGAGATTTGATATGGATTTGTGGTTCTAATTTTATTATACTATACATATATAAAGGTTCAAAGATTTTGGATATAATATTTTATACTTTTATTTGTTTTATATTATTTGATAATATATGACTTGCAAAGTTGATTAATTTTGGATGGTAACCGCAACAAATTGAGGTTATTAAGTTCATTAAAATTTAATATATATATATATATATATATATATATATATATATATATATATATATATATATATAAATATATACACACACACATATATATATATATGTGTGTGTGTGTGTGTGTATGATCATTTTGATATGCAGTCATATTGGATAAACTAAATATATTGTATTTTGCTGATAGTGCAAGAATTAAACTCTCAAGATTATTAATTTAGTTTTCTCATGTTTGGTTATTTGAGAAGTCAATATTAGCATTATTTTTATATCACAAATAATGTTTTAAAGGCTCTAGAAGAGCTACTACACTTCTACAAAGAAGTCTAATAGAAACTTATTAAATTCTAAAGATATTTGTCTAAATAGATATCATATTGAGACAAACAATGAAGGAGATATGAAATATCTTTATATCACTGGACTTGGGTTGATAATAAGACCATCACCAGAAAACTTTAGAAATGAGTCAATCTCATCTTTTGGAATGAATACAGGGTGATTTTGTGGTCCAATGCACCCATCATGTGGATCATTTAGATATTTTATGGTTTAATTGATGCATCAACTAAATGGTCACATGTTTGTTTATCATCAACTTGCAATCAAGCATTTGCAAAGTATTAGCACAATTAGTTAAGATATCACTTTCCAGATTATCCATTTAAGAAAATTTGTCTTGATAATGCTGGTGAATTTACATTTTATGTTTTTCATGAGTATTATATGTCAATGGGAATTGTTGTAGAACATATGTTCATGCTCAAAATGGGCTTTTAGAATTATGAATAAAATGTCTAAAGTTGGTTGCAAGACCATTACTTATGAGAGCTAATCTTCCAATGACTACTTGGAGATATGTAATTTTACATGCTACAGGATTGATTCGCATCAAGCCAACAAGTTATCATAATTATTCTATTATGCAGTTGGTTTTTGGTCAGTAAACTAATTGTCTCATTTAAGAATTTTTGTATATGATCAAATTTCCCCGCCAAAAGGGACTATGATGAGTATTTAGAGACGATTGAGAATATATGTTGGATAGGAGACATATTTACAGTTTGATTTATCAACTATTATTTTTGATGAATAAGGTTTTCCAACATTAGAGGGAGAAAAAAAAAACATTTGGATAAGGATATTGGTTGGAATGAATTATCATTATCTCTCTTGATCCTCATACAAAACATGTGAACTCGAAATTCAAATGATAATTCATTCACAAATTAGTCAATCAATTCTCAGATGTTTTTTACTAACACAAATAGGGTAATTAAATCACATATACCAACTGCGAAATGCTCCAAATATAATTGATATTTATTCATAACACGATTGAAGCGTAGTAAGCCTATTGGTTCCAAGGATAAAAATCCTCGAATGAGAAAATGAGCTAAAAAGACAAGATGACCTAATCGAGGAGGTGTAAATCACAAAAGATTCATTTGACATAATTAATAATTTGGTTCTAGAAGAACCTTGGTTCCAGAAGAACCACATGTGCATGAAATTGTTGAAAATGATGAGATCTCAATAAATTATGTCATGAATATGATAATATGGAACCAAAGTCAACGTTGGCGATGTTTTAGCATATAATATAACGATGAATGTTATGAGTAACAATGAGGATCAAGATTGTAGAGAAATAAATGATTGGTCAAATGGAAAGATGAAATAGAAGCAAAATTAGATTTGCTTGTTAAATAAAAAGGTTTTTGGACCTATAGTCCGCACACCTGAAGGTGTAAAAATCATTGAGTACAAATGGATTTTTGCGCAAAACAATATTGTAAAGAATGATAATTATATGAAAATCCCTAAAGGATTTAATTTACCCAACAATGCAAATTCTAAAGTGGATTATTCAATAAAATTGAACAAGTCCCTTTTATGGATTAAAGCAATCAAGATGTATAATTTTCCTTGTAAGTACTTGTTAAAAGAAAAGTACTTATCGTTGTATTTATGTGAAAATATCGAAAAATGAATTTGTCATAATTGTTGTTTATTCATATAACATAAACATCGTTGGAACTACTAATGAGTTCACAAAGGCAATTGATTGCTTAAAGAAAGAATTTGAGATGAAAGATTTTGGAAGTACAAAGTTTTGTTTAAGATTACAAATTGAGTATTTAAATACAAGTGTTTTTGTACATCAAGAGGTTTATATAATGAAGGTGCTTAAAAAGTTCTATATGGACAAGTTATACATTTTTACACTTCAATTGTGAGGTTGTTAGATGTTGATAAATGTCCTTTTTAACCTAACAATGATGAAGAACTTCTTGGTTAAGAAATACCATATTTTTAATGTTATAAGATCATTAATGTATTTTTCTTATTATACTCGATTTGATAGAGTATTTGTTATAAATTTGTTAAGCAAGATATAATTATTCACCTATAATAAGACATTGAATTAGTGTAAAACATAAATTTTGTTACCTTGAGAGTACTTTGAATATAGTCTTATTTTATCCAAATGAATCAAAATCAAATGAGTTATGCAGATGCGGGTTATTTATCTGATCCTAACAACAATTGATCACAAACAAGATATTTCTTGACAAGTTTCGGCTCCGACATCTTAAAGATGAAAGTTTACATGACGGAGAGAAATAGAAGATGTGATGAATAATATTACATCGAAGAATGAAGAATGATGTACTTTTTTTCCTTAACTAGGTTTTTATCCCAAAGGGTTTTTTCCTAGTAAGGTTTTAACGAGGCACGTTCTCTGATCAATGGACACCTAAGGGAGAGTGTTATGAAATGTATAGATGTCCATTGAATTGCTAGCAGTTACCTATGATTGATTGCTATTAATGTTATCATTAGTATTGTAACTATTGAGTTGTATTCCTTGGGTTGCCTTTTATATCTATAAATAGGGACTTCTCCTATTGATAATTATACACAGAAAATCAGTCTCTACTCTCTATTCTCTTTCTCTCCTTTATTTTTATAACAATTCCCAATTTTTTTGTTTATGGCTAAGTATTATTTGTCACATTATGTTTGATTTTGTTGGTGCTAGAGATCTTGGAATAATTAATTTTTTGGAATTGAAGATTAGTTTAGACCCAATAACTTATTATATTCCAAATTCCAAAAGAGAGTCATCTATGGTAGGTTTAAGTAGCATACACATGTCTATTTGATGTTTCTTAGTTGACAGAAACTAGCTAGTATAATAAAAGGCAATTAGTAGTTTAAGTCCTTTAATTTCCCATTTATTTTGCAAAAGCTCAAGTGTATTGTTTACTTCTGGATAGTGCATCATTTTCTATTAATTGCATTGAATATATATATATATATATATATATATATATATATATATATATATATATATATATATATATATATATATTAAAAGCAAGAGCCTAAACTAAAATTATAGCGAAATTCTTTTGAAGCTGACAACTTTAAGTTATTGGTTTGCTGGGAATTATTTGATATTCCAATGTGGTCACCATCCCACTCGCATGCACCAAAGCAACAAACGAAGACAATTTTTTCCTCGTTTTATTTTGTTTAAGTTTTTTATACCATGATTTATTATGTTTATTTGACATCACTGTTTGTGGTTTATGCTTGATTTCCTCTAGGGCAATCATGCGTGACAAAGGAGAAAGAAGAACATGTCCTAAATGGATTTTACAGATCAACACTTGAAGCCTTTCAAATGTGGTTATGAAGTTTCATACGATGTATTTCTTTAAGTAATTTTATTTGTTGGGTTAGTGACTTGTTCTTCGGTTTGTATAAAATTATGATTAGTGTATGGATTTTTAAGTATTGGTTCATTAATTATTTTAAGTATATTCTTAATTTGTAAATTGTGATTTATATTTTTTTTTACTTCTCAAAAAATTAATAAGATAATTTAAATTATATAAACAATTATTTTACAGCAAGTTGACTATTTAAATATTTTCTAATGCATAAATTTTGTGATACTATATTAAAACTTATTATTTGATTTTTTTTAAATCTATATGTTTCCCACGGATAATTTTGTGAAAAAAGGAGATGCGTCAAAATTCAGGACAAATATCTTTGGGAAAAAATCGTGAGAATTATTTGTGGCATTGAAATGAACTTGATTTCCCACAGAAATTATATGTTTGAAATTTTCCACAAAAACTGAAATTTGTGGGAAATATTTCTTATGAACAAGTTACCCACGAATTTCTTTCCTATAAAAATGTCATGACAAAAATATCTTTACCCATAGATTTTTAGAGTTTTTCACGAATTTTGATCATGGAAAATTTGAATTTTTCTTGTAGTGTGATCATTGTAAAGCACACAAGATCAAATTAATGTACAATACAATCAAACCGAAAAAAAAAAAAACCACAGTATATGCCTCATCATTAGATATAGTAAATAAATTCGTGCCTATTTTGATGAAAAATCTTCGCATTGACTGGTATCACTAGTGCAAAATTGCATTTTTACCTCGCCTTATAGGCCTCAGTTGGCAAGGAACCGAAGCATATAATGGCACGGTGGCATTTTTGCAATTCCAGGCAACTTTTATGCCTCGGTTCAAGAAAAACCCGAAGCCAAAAGGGGTTATAGGCTTCGGTTCAAAAAAAACCGGTGCCAAAAGGTGCCTATATGCTTCGGTTGAATAGACCCGAAGCCAAAAACGTGGCTAGAAATTTCAAAAATGCCACTAGCCATTACGTCTTTGGCCTCGGGTGGCACTGAACCGGGGCCAAATAGGGCTATATGCCTTGGTTATTAATTGAACCGAGGCCATATAGTTTAATTAGGGCACAAAAACGCGAACCCCTCTACTTCTTCCTCGCGCGCCGGTGCATCCTCTCCTGCTTCAGCAAAACCCAGTCCAACACATGCTTCAGCTTCTTCCCCTTCTCATCAATCACCCTCCTCCACATCTTCACCGTCCCTTCCGACCCTGTCAACATGCACCCTCCGAACATCGCCACCACCGCGTTCACTGCATCGTCGTGCACATTGATCGACTCCAAGCACTTGAAATCTGCCACGCGCCACACCTTCACCGTCTTGTCCCATGAGCCGGAGTACAATAACCTTTTCTCCTTGTCCAGGCTGAGAGTCGAAACGATGTCGAAATGCTTCACCTTCACCGCGTTCCAGTTCCGGCGAACCTCCAGATCGTCGCCGCTGAGATGAAGAAATCATTCTCGTCGTTCGTCGTAGTGGATGCGCTGGTTCAGGCGAGTTGCAAGCATGGTGGCTGCGCGAATCTGTGGTGGCCGGAGAGTTTGGTCCGCGTGTAGGTTGCTTCGTGATGGTGGCGGCTTGCTTGAGCATGGTGTTGCTGCTTCCATGAGTGGTGCGCGAGGAAGCAGGTTACAGAGGAGTGTGTTGTGCTACAAAAAACTTAATTAAAAAAAATTACCATATGGCTTCGGTTCTCGTGGACCCGAGGCAGAAAAAGAACCCTATGACTTTGTGTAACAACCGAGGCCAAAAAGGGGTACCTTTTGGACTCACCCCAATATGCCTTAGTTCCAGACCCGAGGTAAAATGAGGAAAATAACTGGGGCAAAAAGCCCTTACTGTACTAGTGTATAGATATGAGTAATATTATATTAAAAATTTTCAACTGAGGATGGAGATGGGGATATGGATATACACATCCTCGCTTAAATACCCGTCCCCGTTTAAATTAATAAATTATCTATAATTTATTAAGTGATCTAAAATATATATATATATATATATATATAAAGATTATATATATATATATATATATATATATAATATAATATAATATAAGATAATATAATATATATAATATATACATAATATATATATATATATATATAACTTATTTCTTACTCTCTTAATTGTTCGACTTTTTTTCAAGATTTAATTTTTAAGGTAATTTTTCTTATTATTACATAATTTTTTTTCGTACGTGGTTATTTTCATGAGAATGTTTGACTCTTAATTTGTAGCTCTTCTTTTTGTTACTTTGGTTATACACTTTTTCTTGCTCTCTCTTAATTGTTTAGCTTGTTCTTTAAGGTTTAAGCATATCTTCAAGATACTTTTCCTTTTATCACAATCCTAAATATACATTTTTTTTCCTTTGTGTTATGTTCAAATGGATATTCTCAATTTCATTGAATCAAATTTGGGTCACATATTTAATTATTTTTACTCCTTTATGGTATTTTTATTTTTTGTTTATTTTTTGTTTCATGAGAATGTTTGACTCTCAATTTTAAGTACTCAATTGCATAAACCTTTAATTTAATTCAAGATCAAAAGATGAAGAATCTATGTTTAAATTTGAATTATTATTAATTTAATTTTATTATTTGTGTTATTTCGTTTAAGTGGTATAATATAAATTTTTAATTGTATAAAAAATATTTAAAATATTTTTAAACTTGATTATTGGTTTTCCTTTTATATTTTGTTAAAAAAGAAATTAACCTTTTTACTTTGTTTGATTTTTTTTGTGTTACCTATGTTAGTTTATAGAGAAAATGAGCAGAGGAGATCAGGATTTGCAGGTACCAAGTCCACCACAATGTTCACAACAACCAACTCCCTTTCAAAGTTCTAATAATGATAGCCAATCCCCATTGAATCCATCTATGCAAACACCTTCAGAAGTACTTGATGAAATACATTCAACAACACAAGCGAAGCCTAAGAAAAGAAAGTTGAAAAGTGTTGTGTCGCAACACTTTGAAAAGATAAAAGTTGATGGAAAATACAAAGCTAAATGTAGTTATTGCAAGAAACTGCTTGGTGGAGAAATAAAGAATGGAACAAAGCACTTGCACCATCATTTAGACATATGTATTCAAAAGAAGGCTTTAATAAGGGGGAAAGGGGGATAAGAAACAATTTTTTTCTAAGATTAGAAGTGGCAAAAAGGAGTTGGCTTGTGGAGCTTATAATGAATAAAATGCCAAGAGGGAACTTGCTATAATGATTATATTGCATGAATATCCATTGTCAATTGTGGACCCTATTGGTTTTATTAGATTCGTGACAACAATTCAACCATTACTTCAACTTCCTACACGAAATACGATAAATAAAGAGATACTCGGTATCTATGAACATGAAAAAAAAAGTTATGAACTTGATAGATACAAATAAAGGAAGAATAACAATTACATCGGATATGTGGACTGCAAGCAATCAAAAGAAAGGGTATATGTCTATCACAACTCATTATATTGATGACAATTGGACCTTGCAAAATATAATTTTGAGGTACACCTTTTTTAATTTATAAGTTTTCAATAATTTTTTATGCGCCTCTAGAAATAGTATATGTCTTACAAAATATTGCTTAATTTATAGGTTCATTTATGTTCTCGCACCTCACACAGTTGATCGACTTTGCAATGTATTAGTTGATTGTTTGTTCGATTGGAATATTGATATAAAATTGTCTACTATCACTTTCGACAATTGTTGCACAAATGATAACATGATTGAAAAAATTAATGATAAGTTGAAGTTGGACACACTCATTAAGAAAAGGGTATTTGCTTCATATGCGTTGTTCAACACATGTCCTTAATTTGATTGTGAAAGAAGGGTTAGCCGTTCTAAAGGAAGGGGTGGAAAAAATTCGAGAAAGTGTAGCATATTGGACAACAACTCCTGAAAGAATGGAAAAATTTGAGGAAACAACTAGACAATTGCAAATTTTTTTCACTAAAAAGTTAAGTTTGGATTGCCCAACTAGATGGAATTCTACTTACAAGATGCTTGATATTGCCATATGTTATAAGGATGTGTTTTTTAGGTTAAAGCAACGTGAAGCTGAATACACTTCTTTGCCAATTGATATGCAGTGGAAATTTGCAAAGGATGTTTGTCGAAGGATAATATTGTTTAATGACATCACATAAATCATTTCTGGCTCCATATACCCAATTGCCAACATCTTTTTCTCAAAGATTTGTGAGATCAAGCTTGCAACAAATTATTGGGTTAAATCTCCTGAGACAACCATTCAAAATATGGCAATACAAATGTTAAAGAAATTTGAAAGTTATTAGAGTGTTATTCATGATATATTGGCAATTGCTTTAGTTTTAGATTCAAGGTACAAGATGGACATGTTAGAATATTATTTTTATAAATTGTATGATATTGATTTTGATCTAAAGCTTAGTAGGATTCGTCAAATGTGCCATGATTTGGTTTTGTAATATCAATAAAAAAGAATGAAACTTCTTCTTATAGAGCTACATCGTTGGAGTTGGGAAATGTTGTTGATAATGATGTGAATAAATTTTTAGAGTTTATGGCAAAAAAGAAAAAATCTAGAACTACAGTTATGCAAATAGAGTTGGATTATTACTTGGAAGAAGATAATTTGCCAGTTACATAAGAATTTGATATCCTATCATGGTGAAAAACAAATGGGTTAAAGTTTCCAACCCTTTAAGCAATTGCAAGGGATGTTTTAGCTATTCCAATAACAATTGTAGCTTTTGAATATGCTTTTAGTACTAGTGGTCATATATTAACTTATCACCATAGTCGACTTCATCATATTACTATAAAGGTTTTGATATGTACAAGAAGTTGGCTATGGAACTCAAACTATCTAGGTAAGTTACTCAAATTTATTAATATTTATTGTTAGTATTTTTTTATGAATTCTCATTTAATATTCTACATTTGGTGTTTTTAGGTGTTAAAAAATTAAAAGAAAAATATGTTCTCATGAGTGAAAATGGATCTTATGAAGAAGGTACATTATATTATAGTAATTAAAATTTTCAATTTCAATTATTATATCATATCTAATTTTTCATTCTTTTTATATGTGTATGTGGATCGAATGCAAATGAAACCACTGATCGTTTGTAAAATTAATAAATATTTTGGTTATTATATTGGTGGGATCTGGGACCGTATTTGGGTTCTCTGGTGCAGTGCTTGTATGCGTAAAACAGTATCAGAACCTGCAATTCTCGCTCTGGCGGGAGGCACTCGCCTAGGCGAGACATGCAAGGACTCAAATTACTACTCTACTCGAGGTTCTCACTCAGGCGAATAGGATTGGGTTTGAGCGACTCAGACACTCGCTCAGGTGATTGAGGTTCGCCTAAGCGAGATAATGATGAGGTTGCGCGTATTGAGCGCGACTTCTCGTCCAGGCAAGGGTTTTGTGGGTTTTGAGCGAACCAGGGTCTCGCTCAGGCGAGACAGCCTCGCCTAAGTGAGATGTCGTGGTCATGTGTGATGCCTTGTTTGCATTTTTAGCCCAAGCGAGTTTGAAATGGGTGTTTGGGCGAGAGATGATCTCGCCTAGGCGAGAGGATCTCGCCTAAGCGAGATAATGTGATGTGGTCACTGTTTATAGCTCGCTCAAGCGAGGTGGGTTAGCCTAAGCGAGGCTGAGGGCTTAGCTTGGGCGAGAAGTCCCTAGCTTAAGCGAGTTTATGCGAGTTAATATGTTTCTATGTGCTTGTGAGTGTGTTTTGGCTGTTTATCCTAAGGATAGGATGTATGTGCATGTGGTGTAGTGTTTGGGCTTGAAGGACTAAGTCCAATAGGGGTCTAGGATGTGCTTGGTGGTTGGACACATGATGGGCATAGAACTGGTTGAGTTCCCGTCGGCTACTAACAAGCGAGGAGTCCTTAGTATGGTGATTGCATGTGTCGGGCGCACGATTGGCAAGGAACTGTTATGTTCCCGTCGGCTATTATTGGGCGAGGAGTCCATAGTATGGTGATTGCATGTGTCGCAAGGGTCCAAGTGAGAAGACTTGGATGATTTACAAAAGACGAGGAGTTTGTAGGGCAGGACTATGAGCGGGACATGCTCATAGGGTTGGACCACGAATGAGTTAGATTCGTGGAAGCACAGTGAAGTCCCAAGATCTAGTTCATGCATATGACTCATGAAGGACTATAAGGTCATGGGTGGATGATTTGAAAAGTATGAGAATTTAGTAATGTTATTTTGGGTTGGGAAATATATTTATATTCATGTTTTGTTTATATATATTGTGTATAGCTCATCCTTTCTGTGTGTGTGTGGCAATGATCGGATAACTTGTTATCCGGGAGCAGATGATGTGACATGTAGGCCAAGAGATGCTTAGACTCGGAGCGAGGGCTAGCAGGGGATATTTTTGTATATACATATAGTTTATGTTTCTTATTTTAGCTTTGAGAATATTATGTAAACTTGTTGGGAGCCATTGACTTTTATTTCAGTTTTATGAATTATGGACTCCTGGTTTTGTGGCTTTATATATTAAAGTTTTAAATTTCCCGTGTTTTGGGAAATAGTTTATATTAAATGCGGCATTTATTGTATTTCAAATTTTATTTATTTAATATCAGTAATATTCCTTAGGGATGTTACACAGAACACACGAGGGTCCAGGACTTTCCTCCTGCTAGAGTGTCCACGTAAAGTTTGATTATGAAATAATGAAGATGATAATAATGATTATGACAATTTTCAAATACATATTCATACCCAAGTTGAGTGACATCATTGAAAACCTACAAATCAAAATAGAAAACAAACTTATAACACTAACACTCATAAATATATATTTGTGTACCTTTCCGAAGTGTGAGGATGAGACAAAAATTTTGTACCTATTGAATTTGGATAAGAGGATGAGGATATTTTTTTTTTCAAAAGAATAAGTATGGATAACGAAATTCGTCCTAGCCCGTTGCCATCCTCTTCAATAGTATCATTTATTTTCTCAATCTTTATTAAAATCTTTTTTTTTATTTCTCAAATTGTATTGGAATTAACATCATTAATTTAATTAATTAACCATAATATATAAAATATAGTGTATGTACTTAATAAATAGAAAATTCCTAAACAAAATTAAAAACTACAATCTTATTTTAAATTTTTTGAATAAACAAAACAACATATTTTTAAATATAAAAGTGAAAAAGTTGTAAAATAGAAAAAAATAAAGAATGTGCTTCTAAGAACTATTTAAAAAAAAATACAAATAAAGATATACTTTGAAACACAGTTTCATTATCAAGGAAAAAAACATGTTTACAAGCATGATTAAAAAATTCGTACTTGAAACTGAAAAAAAAAAACATCTCAATGGGACTCCCTCCTGTTTGAAAACATGACTTTTTTTAAATTTAGGCTTAAATAGTCATTTGGTCCTAGTTTTGGTCGATTTTTTTCACTTTGGTCCTACTTTTTAAATTGTTTTCAATTTGGTCCTACTTTTCGTTATATTTTTTCAATCAACTCCTTTCCGTTAACTTCGTCTAAATCATTAACGGATGTGAACAGTAACTGCCACGTGTCATTTTGTGATTTTTTTGATTTTTTTTAAAATTTTTTTAACTTTTTTTTAATTTTTTTTTAATTTTTTTATTTTAAAAAAAATGTACACGTGTCAAGCTCATATTATGCCACGTGTCATTTTTTTTATTTTGATTTTTTAATTTTTTTAATTAAAAAAAATCCACGTGTCAAGCTAATATCATACCACGTGTCAGAATTAGATTTTTATATTCAATTTGGTCCTATTATTCGTTATCTGTTTTCAATTTGGTCCTAGTTTTTTTAAAAAAATTTAGTATTTTTGTTCCTCTCCAAAGACAAAATATAATTTGTATATAAATGTTATATGAATATTCTTATTAAAATACATATTTTTATTAAATATTTTTAATTTAAAATTAGAGTTGGTTTAAAATTAAATATTTTTAACCTCTTAAAATTTTAAATTAATAGTGTTATTGCTTTTTTTCGTTTTAATTTTAAACTAAATTTAATTCTAAATTAAAATATTTAACAAAAATATGCATTTTAATATATACAAATTAAATTTTGTCTCAATTTGGAAAGGAACAAAAATGTTAAATTTTTTTAAAAAAATAGGACCAAATTGAAAACAGATAATGAATAATAGGACCAAATTGAATATAAAAATCTAATTGTGACACGTGGCATAATATGAGCTTGACACGTGTACATTTTTTTTTTAAATAAAAAAAATTTAAAAAATTTAAGAAAATTTAAAAAAAAATTAAAAAAAAAATCAAAAAAA
>Ga0209589_1011365_pt1 | contig 12567 bp, 10 predicted proteins | sample CowpeawhiteBW_FD_187525 | JGI IMG/M metagenome (GOLD analysis project Ga0209589, IMG submission 187525) | Root nodule microbial communities of legume samples collected from California USA - Cow pea white BW (SPAdes) (version 2) | ecosystem: Host-associated > Plants > Roots > Nodule | place: USA...
AGTAGTCAACAAAATAGAAAGGGTAAAGTAACCCAAAGTCGTCTCCCAACGAACACGAAATTGATTTTTAACAAGTTAGTTCTTATAAAATCTATACAAAACGGTTAGTCAAATAAAATAATAAAAATATGAGGGATAAAGATAAAAAGATAAAATAAGATATAAACAATAGTAAAGAAAATAGATTGATTCCATTGCTTTTTCAAAATAGATTCATCATCAGTTATCTAAAGATTACTGCTCAATTAACTATTGTTATAGATTTACAAATTAATCAATGTAAAGTCTCAATTAATTTGTTGGTGTTCTCACTTTTAACCAAAGTACAGTCTCAATCAAATTTACTATGCCTAATCATGTCTATTCTTTTATCTCCTTACCAAATAAAAAGCTTAATTAATCAAAGTAAAGTCTCAATAAATTGTAGTTAGAGTAAATACCTTTAACCAAAGTAAAGTCTCAATTATTGGTAAAAACTCATTTAATCATATGAAAGTTTCTAAATAAAATCAATGTAAAGTCTCAATTCAATTTAAAAACCCTTGAACTCATATGATCAACATGCATATAGATTTTAAATCATTACTTTTTACGTGATTCAAAGATAAAAGACATAGATGAATTAAAACCTCAACAATAATAAAAAGAACAAAGAAATTAATTCATTCTAACCTCAAAATCCATAATGAAATTACAATGGAATCAACCCAAGAAGTTTAGAACTTCATGAATGCAAAATAAAGAGAGAAGAATAGAGAGAAAGAAATTAGGTCCCCCTAAGGGTTCCTAAATTCCGAAGTGCCCTTCTAGGGTTCTTTCAACTCTTCACATTCACACCAAAATTCAAAATGGCAAAAATAAAGTTTAATTTAGGTTTTCTAAGACATGAACCCATAACCATGCAATGCCAAACCAATGCCAAACCATCATACCAAATTCCTATTTCATGCTAAGTAATATAATTCAAATATCATATTATTCCACAACATGACTAACATATATTTAAAAAAAATAACAAATAATAACACAAAATTGGCACACATAGGACTCGAACCCAAGTCTTTTCACACAATCAAGTACTCTCAACCATTTGAGCTAGTACTTTTCCACGTCATACCAATCAAAATTTAATGCCCTAAAGGCTTCTACTACCTGCATTTATTAATTAATTATTTATTTAATTAATTAAATTTTTGTGGGTCTTACAATATATGTCTACCAAACATGTTATGAATTTTCAGACAATACACTAAGACTCAGACACGACTCATCTGGATACATATAATTAGTCGGATTCAACGGATGCTTGCACTTGTGGTGGACTTCCCTACTCTACCGAGCTAAATTGTTACAATGTCTCATCCCCACACACAAGGTTAGCCCTTAATGGGTTTCAGGCCTCCTACTACTCTCACCACTAGAGTCAGTACGCTCTATGTGAGACTAACTGATTCTTTAGAGTGTCAGGATGCAAATTTACCTTGAATCCTTACTAAGTTATATAGATGGGGAACCACCATGACTCCCACTAATAGAGGTCATGGAATTATGTCCCGACCAATTGAGGCACCACCATGAGGTCTCACCTGGAGGCTCATGGAATTACGCCCTAACCAATGAGGCACCACCACGAAACTATCGTGGAATTACTTCCTAACTGTATACAAATCATGCTTCACCAACCAAATAGGTACTTATCATGCATACCAATCTCATGCCAAACTTTATAACCAACCTTCATTCATATTCCATATCAAAACCATACCAAACTCATCATATTCGATCCATGAACCAATTCCATACATGCACATCATTCATCCCCTGCTTTTAACATATTAATTCACCCAAACATGTGGCAAACATACTATAATAGAGAAGAAAACAGAACCTGATGCATTCTCGCCCAGCTTCTCGCTCAGGCAGAAGAGTCTCACTCAGGCGAAAGTGTTATCTCACTCAGGCGAGCTCCCTTCGCCTAAGCGAGAGCTTGAAGGGGGAACAATGGTGCTATCACGTTCTCTCGCTTAGGCGAGACCTCCTCGCCTGAGCGAGATGGCCTCTCACTCAGGACTAGAGCTCGTCGCCTGAGCGATAGCTCGCGCAACACCTGGGACGGTTTTCTGATACTCTCGCTTAGGCGAGCTCTACTCGCTTGGGCGAGATTATCAGATCTCCGGGCCAGTACATAGATTTACCCAGAACAACATGAAATATACTATCATATCATATTAAGCAACATACACACACCATACACACAAAACAGAACTGAAGAGTAAGCAAAAACACATCCAATCTCCTAGCTTCCCTTACCTGAAAAGTGCTAACAGAGGGGTTCCTGGGTACGAAAAGAGGAGTACCGCAGCTCCTAGGACAGTTTAGTGAGCTAGAGAAATAAGGAACAAAAGGGAAACGAAGTTACTAAGAGTAACCTTAGTTGGAACCAAAACAACGGTGCTATAAAAAGAACGTATTGGATGGGAGACAATTTACGTGGAAAGGAATGAGTTTAAACAAGCTTGACGAAGGCCAAAGATCAAACCCTAGTAGAGGTTTGTTGTAACTCTAAGAGAGGAAGAGAGGCTGATTCTGAAAAGTGAAGTTAAATGAAAGGGGTTAGGGCAGTTTAGGGTTCTTGGCTTCCAATGGGCCAACCCTAGGCCCAACTGACTGGGCACAACTCCTATAAAATAAGGGCAGAAAATATTGGAGCTTACAGAACCTCATCTTATTTAAAAATAAAGTTTATAAAAATTTCAATCAGAACTAAGAGTTCTATAAAAATGTAATATTATAAAAAAATTTATTACTCTTTTATTTATTCTAAGGTGTTATAAATATTGACAAAAAAACTTTTATATAATTTAGATTTGGAAAAAAATATGCTACTAATTAGGATGTAATTAAGCTTAACAATCACCACTATTTGAATTTGAATGTGACTTTCTTCGTCAAATATCACTCAATATACTTTACAACAATATCGGTTCTCAGATTAGAAAATATGTCTGATAGGGAAAAGGATAACTAGGGCAAGAAAAGTTAAAGTTAAGTGCATATTTTATTAAAAATTTAAAAATTATTATTTAATTCTCACTTGTTATACCACATTTTATCTACGACTTGACCATTAGTTTATCAGAGTCGTTATCTGCCGTCAAATTTTCGTTCGTGTTCTCAAAATACTATTTTTAAGTTGCACCATTACTTCTCTAGCACTTTTATGTTCCCAAGTGTTAGTATTTTTTTTTCCCTCAAGATGAACAGGATTCTATATAAAAGTCTCTAATATGACAACGAAAATGACAAAACCAAGCATACCGCCTAACAATCGTGACGTTTTCACACTGTATAACTACAATATTAGGGATACACTTACTTGTAATTTCAACCAATCAAACGATGTATTTGTTAATATTAATAAAATTATGAGAACGACAACAACAACAAATTTAATAATAATAATAATAATAATAATAAATATAATCATTGAAGTTAGAAAAAAATATTCCACAAACTAGATGGAAAGTCACTCTACAAACAAAATAAATAGAAAATATTAATATATTCTACTTCAATAAATCAATTAAAACATTAGAATAATAAAAATTAAATTTTATGAAGATTTATTATGACTGTTATAATTCATTTTTCATATGTCACACTAATATCATCATATTAAGTGGGAACGGTAGCATAATAAAATATTGTTTACTATTGTTTTTATTTCCTTTTATCTTTTCTATTTCTTTCTTGTTTATCTTAATCCTCCTATATTTTTATTATTTTATTTAACTAACCGTTTTGTATAGATTTTGTAATAACTAACTTGTTAAAAATCAATTTCGTGTTCGTTGGGAGACAACTTAGGGTTGACTTTACTTTTTCTATTTCCTTAACTACTATCTTAGCAATACTGAAGTTGCTATAGTTTAATAGTATTAATTTGATCGCGTCAACGACAACGTTATCACATTTCTAGGGTGGTAATAAGTCCCTTATCTCTAGAGTTTTTCGTAGCTAATTGCATTGTTTTAAGTAGGTTAAGGTGTTAATTAGGGGTTTTCAATCTAGAATTAGTTTAGTTAGGTTTCTAGTCTAGTTTTGGAAAAGTAGTTTAATTAGGTGTTTTTAATGCATTTTTTGTATAGTCCTTAGGAGTACCAATAGTTAAACTTAGTTTAATATGAAAAATAGGTTCATAATAGGTAATCACATATTAGTTTAGTCTTAGTTTAGACATAAAGGCTTAGAAGTAGAGTTGGTATAGTGTAGTCTAGTTATAGGAGCTTTTAAGTAGAGTTAGAGTTCTTAACATTCACATTTGAGGTTATTGAGTTTAATACAGAAATAAAGATCAAGGAAGGCTGCAATGATCTGGGGGAAGCCATGTGAGAAATCTGATCCATCCAATTTTCTCATAAATGGTAGAGTTGACTTTTTGGTATGATGAAGGATCGTCTTGGATTTGGGGGTGGATTTCACCTTGAATTAAAATGGGTATGAACCCTAGAACGAAAGTGGAAAAATGGAGGACATCAATTTGGGGGTTTTCGAAATAGGTGGAAATCACACCACTTGGAGGAGGTTTGTAACGTCCTAGCCGGAAATTACTTATTTAAAATAAATAAGAAATAAACTTAAATAAAACCATGTCATTATTTCTCAACAATGTCCCAAAATACAGAAAATATTTAAAACTTTTATTAATGTGCAATAAAAGCAATAATTCATAGTTTATAAAACGGAAATGATATTAAAAGGACTCATGAGAGTTTACAAATTTATTTCCTAAACGTAATAACTAAAAGACTCCTATGCTATCCTCGCTCCGTGTCTATGCACCAGCCTGCTCACCTGCATCAACATTCGCTCCCATGTAACAAGTTACATGATCATCGCCACACACACATAGATAGAGTGAGCTCGTGTAAATAAAAGCAAACAAAAATCATAAATAAATACATCAACTCAAAGTTAACCCCGGGTTAGTATTCTTCTCCCTTTTTCCTTTCTTCTCCACTTCCATCACTTGCATTAGACGTTTATCATTTCTATACCCTTTAAGTGAGATCAATGATCGATCTTCATTGCACGAGTGTCTACTCGCCCCTTCGACTACAGGCCACCACCTGATAGTCCACACGTTTGAATAACCTAGCCACAACGTCCCACCGTGACACCAAGTGGAGTTCCCCGAAACAATTATAAAGTTTGTAGTTGTTCCAAACTACCAGAACTCTATCAGAATGCTGTGAAAAGGGCAATCACCCGAATCTCGCCGTACGAGCCACCACTCGCACACTCCACTAGACTTCCTAAAGGGCACACTCCACGTGACAACATAGAGTGGTCACGTGTTACTCCAATACGGGTTACACTCGTAACTGTACCCCTAGCCAAAGCCTCGCATCATGAACATCACCTAAAGTTGTGTAGAAACCTTTCCTCACCCACCATCACTGAACCAAAACCGCCTAGTGTGCATCCCACGTCGCTAGGCGGACACTGGGTCCAAACCGCTTGGCGGGCATCACACACCGCCAAGCGCCACCTACCTGTAGCATCATCACTGCACCGTCACCATCGGGCGGACTTCACCATGCCGCCAGGCGCCACTCTTCGCCACCGCCCGGCGCACCCTTCCCGCGCCGCCAAGCACCACCGCATCGTCAGGGTCTCTGCTGCACCATTCCGCTTGGCGGAACCCTTCTTACCGCTAGGCGCCCTACTCGCGTTGTGACCACTATCACTGATTTGCGTTCTGTCTGCCTGGCAGATCGCTCGCTCCGCCACGCACCTTACCAGTAGTGCAATGCTTATGGTTTCTTGGCACTTAAACAAATCCCCAAAGGATCCCAATCACACCACACACAAACTTGAAACACAATTATTGCACTCCAGTCACAATTCCATATTAAATTACAAGACACCCAACCCATCATATTATAGCACACTTAGGGCACTCCAGATATAATTCTATAACTAGATTACCAATTCCACAAAAAGTCAAGCAAACAATAATTTTCAATGTATCTCATACACCTTAGATAACTCAACAATGAAGAATGCAATATAGCCCATCTCCCAGTATCAATCTTACACCTCCAAACATATTTACCACACCCAATTTGCACATTCAACTTCCTACCCCTCATGTTAATAATTTAACTAGCACAAGATCAATTAATTGGTAACACGTAATATTCTCATTCCTGTTTACAAATATATATACGGTCTCTATCATGTTCAACATATACCTTTATTTAGTTTAATGCCTATACCTCATTCTCACCTCCCTGTGCACAACTCACTCCCTAACTTCTAGCACCCAAAGTTCATCATCTCACGTGTAAGATTTTATTCTCACACTTTCGGGTGTTTTACATAATTTTTACATACCAAAGTTCACTTAATTCCACTCCAGAAACCATCAAGAGACAAATCAATGTCTCTTCCTGCGCCTGCTTTGTCGCTTGGTGGAAATCCTAGTGCTGTCAGGCAATATACAACAATTCTGGGTTTTTCCCCAGTTTGCCCTCGCACCAGCCATGACTCAACCATATCACTTACAGCGTACCATCATATTAACATAAAATTCTAGTGCACACATAATACAAAATCAAACATCATTCGTATTACCCTCAAACCTGTAAATATCAGTGTACTAATCATTGGAAATAGACTTTGATTATTATCCCAAATCCCCACATAAACCTTATCCCCTCAATCCCATTCGCGAGTACTTGCAATTTCCATCAATTTAGGAACTGTAAACCATAATTCATCATACAAAACATATATGTGCAATAAGAATACAACCCAATACCACAACATCATTGACAACTCATCGAAACGAGAGAAAAAAATGGAAACAACAATACAGCGCCTGACGGGTCACTCCCGACCGCCAGGCGGATCATCCGCAAACCCAGCAAACTAGCGCAACCACATGTGCCGCCTGGTGGCAGTTCATGCGCCGCTAGGCGGTTTCTGGAAAAATCCAGAAATGCGAACAAAAATCGATATTTACAGAGATACAGGCTTTACTAATTTCATACATTACATGTTTACACAAGATCATAATTTAACAACGAAGGAACTCCCCTAACCTGGTTTTTCCTTCGCTTAAAGCTTTGCCAATTTAGAAGTTCTCCCTACACCAAGTGCCTCCTTAGCCTCTTCTCAATTTAGCCCCCAAAACTCACTCAAGCCTCACCACACTCAGAATTCGTGCTTGGTTTCTGAGTATAATTTCAGCCTTGGCAAAACCTTTCCTAATACTCTCATTTTACCTTTTAAATTGTGCTTTAAAATTAGGTCAATAATGCAAAACGAAAATGCAACTTAGTTGGTGGTTAATTGCCCTTCATTGTTCCATTATGGCTGTTTTACAGCCACCCTTGGATGCTAGTTCAGTTAGGGTTTTCCTTTAACCCTTCCCATTCCATCCAAATCTAACATTAGCAAAAATGAAGTTTAATTCAGGTTCCCCAAGGCTTGAACCCACAACCATGCAATTACTAAGTCAATACCAAACCATCATGCCAATTCATATTTCATGCCAACTAATATAATTCAAATATTATATTCTTGATTAACACGCACAATCATGTTATTAAAACAATAATAATGAAATAACACATAATTGGCATACATAGGACTCAAACCCAAGTCCTCTCACAGATTTGAGTACTCTCAACCATTTGAGCTAGTACTTCTCCACGTCACATCAACCACTATTAAATGCCATAAAGGCTTCCACGACCCGCATTTATTAATTAATTAATTATTTAATTAATTAAATTTCACGGGTCTTACAAGGTTCCAAGATAAGTGAGGAAGATCCGCCACTTTGAATCGGAGATTCAAAGATAAGGATTGGTGGTTTTAAGGAGAACCTCAAGACTTGAGAAAAAACTCAAATTTTCATATAACTCAAATATAAATACAAATGTGTCTCACAAGGGCTTATATACTATGGTCCAAAACACCAAAAAGCCCAGCACAACTAAAGGTCCCATAAAGCCCAAAAAAAAACATTACAAAAATTACAAAAAAAGTTCTTATTCCACTATCTCTAATTTGAGATCTCTTTGAAGATCTTGTGCATGATTCCATCATCTGTTTTCTAATCACTTGACGGTCTCGAACCACACCTTTTCGGGTTGGAGAAAATTTGACCTCGAATTTTAGCGCTTCATTTCCTACAAACAAACACACAAAAATAAGTGCTAAAAGCATGCAAACACCTAACAGTCTGAAAAGAAACAAAACAAAAACAATGATATCTAAATTGAGATTGGGATTTTGGGGGAGGCCAATCTCTTATTATCAAGGTGCTTAAAGAGTGTCCTCTAGGTCAAAGACCAACCTACAGAACACATCAATTAGTTTCAACATGTTTGGCCTATGAATAATGAAACAACAAAGAAGAACACTCATATAAACCACAAAAGAAAAAGAGGTTCTCTGAAAAGGTTCACTACATGACAAATAACCAAGACTAGTATCAGAAATATGTTCATGTGGTTTTAGTCTTGTTTCCTCTTTTTCTATCCTCTTTTCTTCACCCCATCGCTTATGCCATTGCTCCTAATGTATAAGTGATGTGATCCCAATAAGGCTTATAGCATTGGGCCAACACCTAAGCCCTTTCTTTTAATTTCTTTATTTTTAATTAAATAAATTTGTTCTAATTGTTTTTTTTGTTTAATGCAGCCAATTATTGAAATATTTGGCATTGGGCCTGCGACCCAATTCGTTTCCATGCCTCCACACTACTCATAGATGTTGATATTCTGCCTTCATGTATTGGGCTTCCAGCCCAATTCCTTCAGCGTCTTCGAGCCCATTTCTCTCTAAGTCTTGCTTTTTGCACACCACGTGGTCATCCATCTGTTGCCAACATTAAAGTGAATCCCATGAATACATCCTTCTTCACGCGTACACTTAGGCCTGCTTTAATTGGAAGTGACATTAGGGCTTCTCCTATATTCTAGTTGCGCGTGCGAGAAGCATCATTAAGTGTTATGTTATCTCTATTAGGCCAATCCATGCGTGCAACCCATTCCAGCACACCAATCAAACTACAGCAACCTACAAACAACTGCAATGTAAAATGTTAGTGACTTCTTTTGCCGTGTGAAGTAGCCCATGTTGCTTGTGCGGCCCACTCTATTACGCGTTCAACTAGGAATGTTTCCTTTTCATTCACAAAGTCAGCCCAACACTTTAAACACGTTGCTAGGGTTCTTTCACTACCGCTAGGAGCTCTTTCACGCATTGCGTTATCTGGTCACGCAAACCTTCCCTAGCTGTTAGGGTTCATCACGTGTTGTTTCAACCACTCAAACATAGTTCACCCTTAGTGTGTAGGGTTCATAGTAGTTGACACACAACCAACTTTCTTCTCTCTCGCCGTTAGGAACTTGTTAGACGATGTTCCTCTCTTCCTTTTGTTTTTCGGTTGCCTCTCTTCTATAAAGGGCAAGCCATTTCGTTGTAAAGTTCAGCTTTCATAAATGTTAGTTCAGTTGAGATCACTCCTACCGTTCGTCTTAGCTCCCCTTTCCTTTTAGATGAGGGTTTCTCCTCCTAGGGTTACCAAACTAGTGAGATATAAGAGCAATCCGAGTGTTAAACACCATTCTCAAGTCTTCCGCTATGTCTTCCCTCGCCTTTCGTGAGATCCAATCGGTGGAACGCTGATTGGAGAGCTTTTCCGGCGAGTACCGCGACGAGGATCCACATCAAATAAGTCTTTTCTAGGCATTAAGACAAAAAGAGATGGGTTAGTAGGTGTCCCCAATGAAAATGCAAAATCATGAGGTGAATGGGAATGATGGAGGTCGTACCCCACCAAATTAAATCAGATAAAATGCAGTATGCGAAAGTTGAACCAGGTCGTCTCCCAATGACCAATGTTCTTGTTCAAAGCTTCAATTTCCAGATTCAACCACAGGGGGGGTTTGGCAGATTCAGTTTCAACACAAAATTTAGTTCACAAAACAGAGTAATCTAACAGTTGTATAAAAACGCAATGATTCCTTGATTCAATCGAAAGTCCACCAATCACAGATTACCAAATTAATTGTTTTATTCGTATTTGCTCTTATGAACCCTAAGCAATCAACTAAGTGAAAATTACCATGGATTCAATATCTCATTGAGCACAACAGATTTGAGGCAATTAACACCCACATTTTAAAACAAGTTGTAACAAAACCCATAAACATTAAGCATGAATACGAGCCATTAATGTGCACACATGAATTTGAGATTATGCATGCATCAAAAACATATTTATCATTAAAACGCAACCTGAAACAAAGGCAATTCCGAATACAACCCAAAAACAACCAACAATCTCATGGTTTCATTTCAATTTTGTGAAGAAATCAATGCAAAAAGCTTAGCTAGACATGGGAAATGGAGCACACAAGCTCTTCAAAACTGGAATCACGAAAACAAAATCAAAAACCCTAACTTCAAACTCTCCAAACGTGATTTCAACATCAAAAGACAAATTTAAGAGCTTCAATTGAATGAAAAACGCTGCAATGGCATAAAAACAGAAAACCCCATCAATGGGTGTTATTCCATGTCAATAAAATCCACAAAATGAGATGCCCAATCTACCAAAAGCATTCAAAACATAAATCCCACATTGGGTGCTGTCAAATGTGCATAGAAATGGCAAAAACGTAAAACCCTTGTCTAAAGTGATCTCCAAGTTGGTCTCTTTTTGTGAGACACATGCTCTTGCCACATGTCATGCTTGTAATGGAGAGGATTTCTCCTCAGTGGTATCCACGTGTCATAATCCTAATGTAAAGGATTTCTCCTTATTAATGGCCACATGTCATCCTCGTAATGGAGAGGATTTTGCCTTGTTCTCTAAGGAATAGAATTAGAGTTTTCTTCTACAATTTGGAGACATTTTTAGGGTTATCTATGCTTATAAATGTAAGTGTCTCCCTCCATGTAAATCACCTTTGAATTTGAGTATTGTTATGCTGCCATTTTTGTGCCATACTACTAAACTTATATCACCAAGGCTAAAACACCTTTCTAGGTTTCTTCTAGCCACCTTTCCTTAAGAGTTGATCTAGTTTCTCTTGTGATCACACAAACACCACCATAGCCTCTCCCCATTCCTCGAGTCATACAGCTTGTTAGAGGAGCCATCATCTCATCACATCACAACCACTTTATGTTCACCATATTTCCACCACCATCAAGTAGGGATGGCAATGGGGCGCGAAGGGAACGGGTTTCGGTATCTCATACCCATCCCCATCGAAAAAATTCATCCCATGCCCATACCCAAACACAACAGGTATCAAACTTTTGCCTCATCCCCATCCTCATCGAATAATGGATATATACTCGTACCCATGCCCATACCTGCTTTCATACTATTTCAATATTAATTAATTAACTTTTATGAAATAATAAAATATTATGTTAAAGAAAACATAATATTATCAAATATTCAATATTAAGAAGAAGTTTGTTTCTTCGATATCAAATATTTATAAAGAAATTATATTATAATTGTATACATTTCAAACTAGAATACCAAATAAAACTTCATGAGAACCATAACATCTATAAATATTTGAAAACATTAATGAATTGTAGTTGATAAAATTTAATTTTAAAAAAAAAATATAAAAGGAAAACAAATATTCAAATTAAAATATATGTAAAATGTATGTTTACTTTATATCTTAAAATGCTAATAAATCTCTTTTTTATATACTAATAAAAGTTATAATACATCACTTGATCCAAATAACGCAAAGAACAAATATTAAACCAATAATAATAAAATTTTAACATAAATATTGTATCTTTTGAACTTCAATATATGTTGGATGGTGATAAAAAGAAATTTATGGCAATTAAAAAATTTATATTATAGTAAATAAAATTTATTTATACAATTATATTGACAAAATCACAATATGATAATGATTTAAAAAATAAAAATTAATTATATACAATATATGAAAATAGTATTTTACATTATAAAAATAAAAACAAATAAAAATATTAAAAATTATCAAATGTCTTAGAAATAATTTGAGAGACCATTGAATGAAGTTGCACAAAGGAAACAAATATATAATTAAGAATATGATAAAGTGAAAAATACTTTAAAGATCTAAGTAAACTTTTCAAATATCAACATAGTTAATGGTTGAAAAATAACGAAAATTATTTTAGTGAAACAAAATAGTTCTACAAATGGTTGGAAGACTTAAATTAGGAGTGTTAAACGTTCTCCTATGAAAAGAAAATGTACAATAAATAAAAATATTAAAATAAATAGAAATATTCAAATGTGAGACATAAAAAATATTTAATTGACATAAATCATTTAAATATAATTATATAAAGGTTATGACAAAATTTAAAATATATTGTAGATGCAAATGAACTTTATGGAAAACCAAAGAATTAAAAGAAATAAAAAGTAGAAATATATATATATATATATATATATATATATATATATATATATATATATATATATATATATATATATATATATATTTATAT
>Ga0209589_1011368_pt1 | contig 12565 bp, 5 predicted proteins | sample CowpeawhiteBW_FD_187525 | JGI IMG/M metagenome (GOLD analysis project Ga0209589, IMG submission 187525) | Root nodule microbial communities of legume samples collected from California USA - Cow pea white BW (SPAdes) (version 2) | ecosystem: Host-associated > Plants > Roots > Nodule | place: USA...
TTTTTTTTTGCTGAGTTTTTTTTTTTTATTCTAGTAGCATTGGATTGTATTTTTTTAGTTTTCAAATGAACATATGGTTTGCTGTATTTTGAGTTTTTTATTGATTTTTTTGAAATTGATAGATTTGTTCTATTTTTGTAGTTCTTGATGATTGTTTGTTAGAAAGGGTTGATGTTTTTAATTTTTAAAATTTTATATTTTTTTTATTTTTGAATTACTTAAAAAATGGATGTCACACGTATGAATAGTCAGAGAAATACCAAAAATTAGAAAAGAAAATTGTTTTCAATATTTTTGAAAATGAGTGTCAATGGACAAACACAATAAAATAAAATAAAAACATTATTCATTTTTTTAAATTGTTTTATTTTTGTAATTTTTTTAATTTTCAAATATTTTGTTTTTTAAAATAAAACTAAAAAGAAAGAATTTAATTAAAAAGGAAAAAAGTGAAAAATAGAAATATGAAAGATTGAGTAATGAATGAGGTGCGTGAAATAAATGAAGTGTGTACAGTAAAATATGGGTTACAATCCAAATCAAACACACGAGAGTACAGGACTAATAAATATCAGGATACAACATGCCCAGAGATAACATATTAAACAGAGAGGTGGTTGGTTATCAAATATTAGGGTGCATGAAGAAAATAAAACAAGTCCAAAATAAATACATGACATAGTGGTGAAGAGTTAACAGAATATGGAGGTACGGGAAGAAAATAAAGAGGTCCAGCATAAAAATTGAAACAAATGGTGGTGCATGCGGTGTAGGACAGAGAGGTGCGACGAGCAAATCAGGTTCAGAAAGCAAACACAACAATCCAACCAAATAAAGGGGTGCATAGATTTAAAAAAGGGGGTGTGCGAGTAAAAGTGGGCTGAGCCCAACTCTTCAAACATTAAAAAATTAGGTTCCTCTTCAAACCCGAAGATCCTTTCTTCTCCAACGCAGAACCAGCCGCTACTGCACAACCAACGTCGCCGTCATCACCTCCGATCCATACCGGAGCCATCGCCACCCCCATGGCCGGCCAAGAGCATCGCCGGCGATGTCACCAACATTAGAGGTGCCGTCACCTCTTCGTTCTCCTTCTCGCGCGAGCCACACCAGGTTCTGGAGCTCGCCGCCGATCATCTCCGGACGGCCGGTATCGTCGCCGCTGCGGTGCTCGTGATCGAGACCGTCGCCGGCGCGGATGAGGACCTCGCGATTTCTATTATTTTTCGCTTTTTTTTTTCAACGTGCACGAGAGAGAGAAATGGAGTTGGTGGTTTGGAATGTGAAAAATGAAGCTTGGGCAGTGAATGTGATGAAAGGAAATGGAGATGGAATGCGAAGGAATTGGGATCTCACGTATGATGAAAACGTGAATGGGTTTTCTGTTTTTATTTGTTGCAGGAGAGGATGAATTTGGGGTTAGATGATGGTAGTGATTCTAGAGGGACGGTGGGTTCGGTGTTGGTGTGAATTAATTGTTTGTTTTCGATGCACACAAAAACTTCATGTGTTTATGAACGTGTATGATAACGAGCGTGAGTGAGTATAAACAAAATAATAGTGGGATGAACATCGCTCAACTCATGCATTCTTAAGCATCCGTATCAGACCATGGGCGAAGCTAACGAAGTTAAGAAGTTAGGGACACTTACCTTCTTGATGATGAAACCCAATACATCAATCACCTTCTTCCTTTTTGCAAAATCTCCCTCCTCTTGTTTCTCAGCCACCGCTACTGTGACTGCCATACGCTGCCATGCTACAATATCTAATATTTCCTTTTTTATGCCAAAACTTACAAACAGGGCAAAGCTTAAAAAAATAAACTCTTTTCATTGCCTGAATGAGGAAAAGGGGACAGTTGGAGCAGGAACTTTCACTTCTTTTTTCATTTTTTTTATATATTTTCTTATTATTAAAAAAAAGACAAAATAAATAGCAAATAAAAATAAAAAATAAAAAAATTATGATTAAAATAAAAGTAAAATAGGATGAAATAAAAATAAAATAAATAAAATATAAAAAACAAATTAAAGATAAGATAAGATAAAAAATAAAAATAGAAATATATATCTACCCTAAATTAAAGTTTACATTTTTTTTTATTTTTCTTTTATTTTCTTTAATTGTTTTCTAAGTAAAAAATAATAATTTTCATCCAAATAAAATTAGGTGTTGACACTTAGGAACCTGCACAAAGTCCACATTTAGAACCATTTTATTTTAAATTATAGAACATATATGTACATAGTCTACGTGTACTCTAAACATGGAAACTAAAATAGTTTGTTTAGTTTTTCGATTTGAGAAAGGACAATGATATTTTAATTTATTTTTTTTTGATCCATTTTTAATTCATTATTTTAATCATCATTAGATTATCACATCAAATTACTATAAAAAATCAAAATAGATGATCTAGTGATGATTGAAGTATTGAATTAAAAATGGGTCAAAAAAATGAGTTAAAATATATTTTTCTTTAAGAAATTATCTTTTCATCTCATTTTATCTCTTTTTCTCTCATTTTCGGAATTGCTTCTTTATTTCCTTCCCGTGTTCATGTTCTGTATCCATGGAAAACTAACTTTTGAAATCAATTCATAAAATCATGATCAAACCATTTGAATTGAGTACACATAGTAATTCATATATGTTCTGTATTGAATAATTAATATTCTTATTATATAATATCCAATTCAAAGTCATCTTTTAAATTAAGATTATATATTTTAATCTGTAAATAATGACAATAAAAAATTACTATAACGTAAAAATAGTTTTTTTTTTATATATTTTATGGTTTTATTGATAAATTATATATTTTTTATAAGTTAAAAAAACATAAAAAATATCATTAAATTAACGTTAAAAAGATATAATGACATTATTAGAAGAGGTATATGTGTGATAAAATCTTCAAAGATAGTCTTGTCTTTGTTGCTATTTAATTGTTAGTTTTTTCGAAAAAAAAAATTGTTTTTATCTTTTATTGTTTTAAAATTTAAGATAATATATTTTTCACTTATACCCTCAGTTTAACTAAAAAGGAGAAACAAAAATTCAAATGAATAAACAAAATAGAATAACATGCAAATATATTCAAATGAAAATCTTAAAAAGATAAATAAATCAGTTTTATTGAAATAAAAAGGGAGTAATAAATTACTATGATGAATTTATGTAAAAGTAAGTCCTTGTTGTGTTGCTCCCTAGAAAGGCTAAGTGATATGTGGCTTCAATTTATTCATTCGACTTTTCAATATAGAAACTTTACTTAATTAATGTTTTGTCAGACATAATTAGTTAATGTCCTGATTAATGGTGTTTTGTAAATGAATGTCTTTTTTGAGACAATTATTTAAAGTTATGTTTAATCATTTTATTTGTAATTTAAGTTAATTTAAAATTAATAATTATAGTGATTAATTTCAACTTAATTAATGTGGCCAACAATAAAAAATTAAATTTTTATTAATTATTTTTTGTTAGCGGATATTATTGTTAGCGTATACGGATTAAGGTAATTAATATATATTAAATTTTATAAAAAATATATGTAAGTATATTATTAAATTAAATTTGACCTAATTATTATTAATGTAATTTTATTTTATTTAAAAGATAAAAATATTCATAATTGTTATATATGTGTTTTTATATATTTTTTTAACATTCATTAATAAAAATTAAAATATAATTAAATAATAAAATAAATATGTTTTAATGTTGTTAAAAATTAAATATAATTAAATATAAAGAAATTTAAATTAATAATACAACCATAAAAAAATAATGATAAATATTTACAAAATTTATAAAAAAGACAAAAATAAAATATTTTAGTAAAGACCTTCAAATTTCTAAAATTATTTTTTTATATCAGGATGTTATTGTTTAAAATTTTAAAAGAATGTTTTTATCTTTAAAAATTTATTATATACATTTATATTATATTAATTAATATATTTAATTATCTTAATTTTTAAATTGAAGAAATCGATACAAATTATTGATGTATTAGGATTCTCCTTGTTCTAATTCTGAAATTTATATTTCTCGTTTGACTTTTATGCATACAATTGTTCCTGGATATAGACCCGTCATCCCATACGGCTTCAAGGAAAAATATTTTTTAATAATATTCGTTAATTATATAGTTATTTATGAGTTAAAATTTATTCAAAAGTTTGTATTTATTCATCTTTTACTTTTTAATACATAAAAATAATTTGGGCTGAATAATGTGTTTCACAAAAATAAATTTTATATTTAATATAAATTTATTGATAAATATCGATTCATTGCAAAATAAGTATTATTATATTTTGTTTGTAGTACAGTAAAAAAAATCATTACTTTAGTATAAAGATTTTATTTATGTTACTTTTGTTCGAACTTATTGATAATCAAAGTGCTTAAATATGTATTTAATTTTTAATAATTATTACATATTTTTATTAAAATAAAATTAATGTTAAAACGCAATGATCTTGAAGGAATATTGTAAATTTAGAATTCTGAGTAGTTTTATAATTGAGTATTTTTCATGTTTGTTTGCCTTATTTTAAATGAAATTTTAAAAATTATAGCTGAATAATATTCACTATCCTAAATTAATTTGTCAAAATAATATTATATTCTTTTAATCAAATTATTAGTAAAAAATATATATATATATAAATAAACAAACAACTAAAAAAATAAAGTCGAGGTTCTCACAACTAATATATATATATATATATATATATATATATATATATATATATATATATATATATATATATATATATATATATAGATGCGCATGTAATTATCTTGATAATAGCTGGTGGGGAAAAGATACCAGGTGCTGCCGCTGTTTCACTTAACTTTTCTTACTAAAACAAGTTATTCAATGAAGTTATTACTGGCCTCTTAATTTAAGTTAATGTAAAATAGTTATTAGTAATACTCCTACATTTTTAAATAGCTGCATTGTAATATTATTGTACAGCTATATTAAAAATAACAATAAATATATTATTTTAAAATAATTTTATCAAAATAGTATTATTGTTTTATAGATATATAATAATAATAATAAAGATAAATAAATAAAAAGAAGAAAACTTTTGCTATCTAAATTTTATAATTATATTTTTAAAATTAATAAAATAAAAAATAAACTATGCTGACGAGCAAATATGTACACCACATTCATTGATGATTTTAAAATATGGATTATGTTACTGCTATATCATTGCTGTCGTCAATCAGTGTGGACAACGCATTCATTATCTTCCTTTCATATATTCTTATTATAGTTTATAGTTTTAAAATCTTAATTTATAACATTTGTGGAGAACGCATTCATTATCTTCTTTTCATATATTTGTGTTACGTTTATAGTTTTAAAATCTTAATTTATAACATTTGTTTTCAATATTCATTATCTTCTTTTCATATATTTATAATATTTTAAAATCTTAGTTGATAACATTTGTTTTCAATATTACAACTCGGTGATATACTTATAGTAATTGGCATCTAAATAAATTAAAATTCATAAAATAAATTTATTTATTTATTTTCAAATACATATTAAATGTAAATGAAAACTTTTGATTGTTTAGCAGATAAAATGAGAGAAAAATATTAAAGTAAAATTTGTTTATTTTATGTGATGATAAAATGATTTTTTTCTTTGAAAATATAAAATGATATTTATTTTGTTTTTACTTAGTATAATAGGAAAATCAAATAACACATCTTAACATCAACATCATTCACACATGCTTTTGAAAATAAAAAACATCTGCATCACACACTATTCTAAAAAATCACATCACCATCACATGACACCACGAAATGGTACCCTGTCAAATTAATTAAACTAAGACAAATCATCCACTGCATTTTCCCCCTCTGAGACTCTTCTCAGTTTCATTCTCTTTCTTAACTGTTCTGATTCCCTTCTTCTCCACCGTGGCTATGGAGGACCTAACACCGTTGTTAAGTGATTATGGGAGCCTCTTCCGTGAAGACACAGACTTTTACAACTGCATTGTGTTGGGCACCCTGTTGCCGCAGAGCGTGTGGACCCCACTGTCGCACTTCTTCCAGACATGGCTTCGGAACTACCTCGGCGGTGTCCTTCTCTACCTCCTCTCTGGTTTCATGTGGTGCTTCTACATTTACTATTGGAAACGTAACGTTTATCTGCCCAAAGGTTTTTCCTTTTTTCTCCTCTTCTCACCTTTATTCTTATTCTTCTGTGTTATTTCTCTGTGTCAACATCTTGTTTCTGTTTTCAATCACAATGGTTGGGTTTATGGTAAGGGACTAATCTTTTTTATTAAGGTTTGAATCTTGACTGAAAGAGATGTTTGTATTTAGTGTCTGACAAACATCATTGTATGCTAATGAGGATAAATGTATGCGGGGGACTAAAAGATTATGTTGTGTTTGGTTAAAGATAGTATATTTTAGCTTTGATATGAAATGGGTTTTCATTAGTTTTTTAATCTGGTTCCTTCTTGCTTTGGTAGTAACTTTTTTTAATCAAAAATAAAATTAGGGGATTTTGGAGTGTATCAGTGGGGAGTTAAAAATTTTGTTATGTCTGTTCATTTTTAAAAGATGGTATGCTTTGGCCTTGATATGAGATGTGATTTCATTAGTTTGTTACTCTGGTTCCGTCTTGCATGGTTTAGAAGAAAGGGTAAAAGATTATTTCTTTGGGTTTTGGTGTTCTGGCATTTGTTTTCATACCATTGTTACTTGTTTTGCGTTTTAGGATTATGGAGAGGAAAATTGGAGTTAAATTGGTTTTGGGTTTTCCAGTGCGATTTTCAGTGGTTATATTTTTTTAATAATTTATTTTAAGTGTTTAGTTGATTGTCTTTGGTGGATTATGCCTCTACAGTTATGCTGATGTACGTGATTCCCGCTTTTCCTTTTATAGATCTGTTCTTACTTTCGTGAATCATGTACTGTTCGGTGAACTGTATGATTGCATCTCCTAATTGATGTATTGTGCCTTCTAAGGATTGTTGGTGTTCTTGTTATGGTAGTAATTTGAGTGGACTTTTCCTATTTGTGTCTGTAATGTCTAATACATGTAACCATCTCACTCAGTGAGAAAAGGATTTTCTTGATGTCTATAATGGTTCAACGTCTTGGGAAAATGATGCGGAGAGTTATTTGTTTGGGGCAAAGCAAGGTTTTCAGTTTCAGTATCCATTAAGCAACCATCACAGACTTCTGTTCTTGTTCTGTAAAACTTCGCTGAACCAAATGTGATGCATGTTCTTGCAAGTTGTTACAACTCACTATACTATTGACATTCTGCAAAGTAAGGTTACAGAATTGACTGTATGCAGTGCTCGAATATTTTTGAAACTTGGACAGTTACTTTACCTTTTGAAATTACCACTCATCTTTATGCATTACTTAAGATGAATTTCATTGTTCTCTGCTATGATCTTTCCAAGAAGGAGACTGTTTTTGACGTATACAGGCTGTTTTCATCATTACAAATAACCTGTATGGTTTTAAACAACAGTATGCAAATGCATTTTTTGGTGTCCCTGGGACCACATTGTGACAGCAATTGTAGTCACATCAACCACATTTGTTTGCAACCTCTTTTACAATACTAAGGTTCAAAATGAAACTGTAGCTGTGACCACTGTCTAAAACATTGGGTTTTATCAGTTTGCAGCTCGAAGTTCTACAACAGGATCATACTGCCTCTACCACTGAATTGTTCTATACTTTACAGTCTAGTCAATCGGAAGATTGATGTTCATTCATTGTTTCATATATATATGAATTGACTAGATTCTCATTTAAATAGCCTAAAATGCAATTTTCTTTAGTTTTTCTTCCTATACTATAGTATACTTGCATGTAGTTTTTGTTGTTGTGCTTTTAATTGTAAGGTGCTTATAGGATCTTTTGTAACTTTCATTTCTTGATCTATTTAAATCTACCATTGCAGATGCTATTCCCTCTCAAAGAGCCATGCTGTTGCAAATTGGTGTTGCTATGAAAGCCATGCCTTGGTACACTTTGCTTCCAACTGTTTCAGAGTACCTAGTAGAAAATGGCTGGACAAAGTGCTATCCTAGATTATATCACGTTGGTTGGCTTGCATACGTTGTATATTTAGCTATTTATCTAGTTGTTGTAGAGTTTGGTATTTATTGGATGCACAGAGAGCTGCATGACATTAAACCACTTTACAAACATCTTCATGCTACTCATCACATCTACAATAAACAGAACACTCTCTCCCCTTTTGCTGGTAAGTACATTAAATATTCAACATTTAAACACTGCAGTCGTAGTTATGTCAAGCTAAAAACTCTTTTCAGATAATTATAATCCCTCACAAGAAGATAATTCATAATGTCTTTAAAATTAAGTCTATTATTGTGTTATTTCCTAAATTATGTGTATGCTGTGGTAGATGATACTGATTTTAAGGGTTGGAGTTTGATAAGGATCACAGAATGTGACTATTACTGAGTTTTACTGGTGAACCTTGAAGTTAATCATTCATAATGCACCTTTATCACGTGGACTGAGTTTGGCATGATATTTTTCACATGGCTCAAAATCATCACTAGCTCTAAAATGAAGGTAGTCGTTCTGAAACCAAGATAGTTGTATTTTGAATTGTATGTCACAAGTATATCACCGACTTAGAATATCTGTTTCATCTTTTCTAAGACACTCATGAAATACAGACATATAATTAAAGGAAGGACACTGACCAGAAACAGAGAGATTCAGTAAATATTTTTGTTGAGGATTTAAATCCATGAACAGAAACCAATCATATAGATAAGAGCTGAGTATATACGTAAATAGAGACAAAAATGTGTACATCTGTAGGAATCAAGGTTCTTACTTATATCCCATTTCATGTGACTTGTTTTGTCAACCAGTTTATTGTGGATATACTTCCCAAAATTGGGGTGATGGTTCAAGGTATTGTTATCTGTTGGCTTTAATAAGAAGTCCTAGGATTCGTTATATAACTTTCAAAACTTGCTATGCCACTTCTCACGTTTTAGCCATCATACACCAAGTGTTTAGTAGTAATACTGTCTTTTTCTGGAATCTTGATCTTGTCTGTTTCTAGTATTACTGTCTTTTTCTGCAAGCTGACAAGGTAAACTTTTGTAACATTCCAAGCAGTTGTTGGTACACTATTTTGGTGGTTGATAGATGAGCACTTTAACAGTCCTGATGCTACTCTAGTAAAGACATGCTATTCTAGTAACAAAACCATTAATTTAATATAGTTTATGTGAGTTACTTTTTGTCTCCCTACAAATGAGTATGACTCACTTTCATTGCTAGAAGCAGCTTTCCAATTTTGGTACCACTGTATATGGATGTTACTCTTTTTATTCATGTTCTAGTCTGATTCTTTATTTGTTCTACCATTTGTCTCTCTTATTGTCCTTTTGATCTTTAGATATTACCAATTTTTGTCCGTAACATTCAGACCAGATGAAGGGTGTACTGACTTTTTCCCCATGTATCTCAGGTTTGGCGTTTCACCCTCTTGATGGGATTCTTCAGGCATTACCACATATGCTTTCTTTGTTTTTCATTCCAACCCATTTTACTACACATTTAGTTCTGATTTTCCTTGAGGGTGTTTGGACTGCAAATATTCATGACTGCATTCATGGAAAGTTGTGGCCTGTGATGGGTGCTGGTTACCACACCATTCACCACACTACATATCGGCACAACTATGGCCATTATACCATTTGGATGGATTGGATGTTTGGGACTCTTCGCGACCCGGAGGAGGAAGATGGCAAGGCAAAGTGATGAACTACAGAGTAGCATTGATGAACAGTCCTTGGTTATCTTGTTTGGATTGTCGAAATCTGGTTCCTTGCATGTAAAGCTCAAATGTGTTCTGTATTTTTGTGGTCTGCGTCACAAGGTAATTTTATGTTAGAGAGACAAGGTAGAGAGGGTTAAAAGTGGAGCTTCCCTGTCTCTGATTTTATTGTTAGTGTATGTGGTTTAGGTCTTTTTCTTTCTCAGATTGTGTGGTAGAGATTGAGATGGTAATGCTGTTTTCTCCATGTATGAGAATTGGTCAAACTACTAATACTTGGATTTGTTTCACTTTCTTTCTCCCTTCTATGATTCTATGTTGAAATGAAGTGCAAGAAAACCATTCCTTCAAACTGGATTCTGTCATGCCTGTCTTTGGTCTGCGGAAATCGTTATTGACCAATCTAGCCATAATTTTTAAGATGGACAAAATATTATATTCAAATTAAACATAATGTAATGTTTCTCGAGAATTTGGCTCGATACTTGTTCGAATCAAATAAACTTGATTTGTGGATTCTTCTAATGGGACTAGTACACAATTTGATTTTCAATCTAAATAATAGAGTACATAATATAGGATTCAACGAAAAAAGTTTATTTGTAAATCATTTATATCTTGAATCAATTTTATCAACACATCTAATTCATTGTATTGCCTTATGCAAATATTAATTAACAATTGATGCATTGCTTCCAACAAATAGATCTTTAGAAAGCCTTATATAATCCTAAAATCTTAATACTTGAAGTCTTAACTTGCTTTTCATAAAATAAATCATAATGTTGAGGATGAAAGTAAATTAAAGTAGTAGCGTTTGAAACTAAATATTGCAAGAAAGTAAAATACTGCGAAAAACGTGAACTCACAGGAAAAATAAATGAACTATGAACTAGACAGGTAAAAATGTAAGAAAAGTTAATGCCAAAAAAAAAAAATAATTATCATGGACAAAACAAGAATTGATAAAATAAATCAATTAAAGTGGTAACTCAAATCGCTATAATCTTTACTCGAGTTGTTATTATCTTGTTTGCGACATTCTTATAGTGTTATTATTGTAAACATAATTTGTCACACGCTTTGAACACAAATAACATTTATATTTCCTATTCCTTTTGATAGTTAAGCCAAAAAGAAGATAAAAGAAAATTTACATAATGATTAGGATTACTCTCTAAAACCGTCCATGTTTGCATCATTTATGTTCATTCCATATTTACAACATTACTTCTATTTACCATTCCCTTCGATTCATGTAACTTCTCCTTTCATCTTGTTTCGTGAAAGCTTTTATTGATAAACTTTTAGTTTTTCTCCTTCTCGATCATTCCCCGACTCCTTAATTGTCCTCCATTAACTTGATCATTTCTCGATTTTCTATACCATCTCTCCATACTTTGCATAACTATTAATTTCTAGATATTCTACACAATTATTCATTTCTTGATATTCTATACATCCATCCATTTTTTATTGATCTTTCCCTCGAGTTCTTCATTTCTTTCAATTCCTCCATTTCTTTCATTTTCCTTTGGCTCAATTGTTTTTTCTCGACATCATATCCTTAACAAAATGCCCCAAGAGAATTTTAATTCATGACTTCAATGAAAAATATTCTTTTGATCCTCATCGAAATCTCGAAAATGAGTTAACGCTTTACATTCCTTAAACCTACACACACATATGCATTGTAACCAGAAACATCACGTCCACATGTTTGTTCACTAATCCCACATTAAAGTCCATTCACCAAGCCAATATGAGTGTAACCATCATTTCAAACAAATATTTAATATTCATTTTGTGGGCCTACCTTTTAGGCCCAATATAAGTTTTGAATTTTCTAGGAGCCTTTAAGAGCCTTTTCATTCCCTCTTCCAAGCTTTACGTTTTCTCTTGCTCAAGTTCATTCCTTCACTCACATTCCTTCCTCAGATTTCCCCTTTCTCTTCATTTAAGAGAACCACTTATCCTTTCTTCTAATCACTCAATTAGACTAATCTAAGAAACCCCACAATCCCTCCTGATGTGATCCCAACAAGGCTTATAGCTTGGGTCAACGCCTAGGTCCAAATCATGCTCAAGGCCCAATACATGGCCCACATTCATCTTCAAGCCCAAGCCCATCAAGAGGCCCAATAACAAGGAGCATGCTCAAAAAGATCCAATTAGGCTTCATTCAAGATAGCCTAAACCCACTTGGGCTTCTCTCACTCTTCACATTGGCCAAAGAAGATATGAAGATTTGAAGAGGTGTATCAAAGAGCAATAGAATAGCAATAAGATTGACCCATTGTTTAGGCCTTGCTTTCTAGAATAATAAGTCAAACAATGAGTAGTTCAATTGATAAAATTGGGCTTGACTAAGCCCAATAGGAGATTTGGCCATGAGCTATCAAAAGAGCCAAGGTGGACTAAGTGGAAGTCAACACTTCTTCCTACACCTTATGGATCCAAAGCATCCAAGGGTTAGGAATGCTTCCTCCTTTTCCAAGGCATCATCCAATGGCCAAGATCAAGCCTCCTTCTCCAAGCTTGATCTAAGGGCCAAGATCAAGGCCCACTCCATCTAATGGCTCTCCTTTCTCATGTGTAAATGGCTTCATATAAAAGCCAAAATTTCACTCATTTGTAGACACTCTTGAAATTTTATGCAATAGATGCAACTTGAGTTGAGAGCACTCCTCCCTCTATTGCCTTTGAGAGTCA
>Ga0209589_1011369_pt1 | contig 12565 bp, 9 predicted proteins | sample CowpeawhiteBW_FD_187525 | JGI IMG/M metagenome (GOLD analysis project Ga0209589, IMG submission 187525) | Root nodule microbial communities of legume samples collected from California USA - Cow pea white BW (SPAdes) (version 2) | ecosystem: Host-associated > Plants > Roots > Nodule | place: USA...
AAAAAAAAAAAAACAAATGAGAAATAAAAAAAAAAAAATGAGTGTGTCTAATTTTTTTTTCTTCAAAAACAAAAAAGAAAACATTTGAGAATAAGACATGAATACAATTTGTGAAAACTTAGAAAGATAATGAGAAAGAAATAAAAAATATCTTAATAAATATTTGGTTTAATGATTGTTTTTGTTTCTTTATTTGTCCAGAAATGTCTAGTTGGTTGTCTAATGTTTTCTTAGTTTCAATTTGTTGGAAATTGAAACGATTAATAAATATGTTATGTTTTGTTGGTGCAATTAATGTGACCCGTGTATGAAAAATATTTTGATTCGCTTCAAAAAATTTAATGAAAATAACCAAATTGCATCAACTTTTTCAAAAATCAGAACCAAATTAAAACTAAAAAAAGCTAGATGACCAACTTTGTTAAAATTAAAAGTTGTGTTTTATAAAAAAAATAAAAAGTCACACAATTTCATTTCCATTAATTTCTAAAATATACTACATATAATTTTTAAAAAATTTAAAAGATATATAAAATTTAAAATAATTTCAAAAATATAAATATAATTTAAAAAAATTTCAAAAACATACATATAATTTAAAAAGAAAATCAAAAATATTGGGGGGGCCATGGCCCCTCCCTGTACTATGAATGATCCGCCCCTGGAGGCATGTTAGAAAAGAAAATAGTTAAAGAGTTATTATAAAAAAAGAAGTGTTTCAATTGTTAGGTTTCTACAACTCTTGCATATACATTTATTTCGACTAGAGATGACAAAAATACTCATGCTCAAAAATATTGTAGATAGTTGGTATCTACATATAACAAGTAAATGATATTTTAAAATCCAATTTGTAAACATGTCAATTGTGAATATTATATTATTGGTAACCATGTGTATTTATTACCTATAAAAAATTAAAATTATGTTTTATGTACGTTACGTCCGTTACGTCATGACATATTGAGTATTTTCTCCCAAACTTGAATGTATGAAGCATATTTGAACATTTGAAATTAAATTTAAAATGTTCTAATGACAAAAAGAAGAAGTCATTGAAGTCACTGTGCCAAGATGGACCTAATAATAATCACATTCTGAAAACCTGAATCCCCAATTCTCACTCACTTAAATTGAATGCTTAGATTGAATTTGGGGATGCTCACATTCTTTTAAACTCCTAATTGGGGGTTTCTTAATCGCATTATGCACACTTTTATTGAACGTCCAACATGAGTGAAGTGAAGTATATGATTTTCTTGAGTTTTTATTTTTGATATTAAGATAACAAATAAAGCATGATAGGTTGTATATTATCCAAAATCTATGTAAACTTTAATTTTAGTTGTATTTTATTTTATTTAATATTATTTTAATTTTAAAGTAATTTTAGTGTTTAAATATATTTTTTTTTTGTTTCAAAATATTCATAGATATCTAAGGAATACCACAAATAACCGGGACAGTGCAGTCAAATTTTGTTACGAGGATCTGATTGCAAATAAACACTATTTGTACCTTACCGACACATTATCCCTAATTTTATCTAAAAAATGCTTAATCAGGATTAACATAAATATTATCTAGTTATCGAGATAACTATTCTAGGAAAAGATTCAATTACACTGTACGTACAAGATAAAAGAATTGGAAGAATGTTATAGGAAAATATTTATAAAGCTTAAGAGGGAGGATAAAGATGTATATAGATAAGAAACTAGGAGACAGAATTTAATTATGATGATTTTGTGTTCTTGGAAATTTAACCATTAAAACAAATATTTGGAAATACCACAATTCATAATGTATTCTAGATTCCGGTTAAATGACACTAGTATAGGTTTAGAATGAATACCAAGATTCAATGAGAAGAACAATAAAATAATTAGTGAAGTATAAATGTAGTGAACATAAACCAATCTCAAAGATGCAACATAGTGAGAATGACATGAATTGCAAACCTTATATCTCAATTTTCAGCGGAGAGTAATATAACAAACTTGAGGACTAGTCATGTTTTAAAAAGTGAATTTGTAATAATTTGCACAAAATAAAAAATAAAAAGTAATTGTATTATTTGTTTAAAAAGTAAACAATTTTAATTCTTATTATAACCCAAATATATTTGTATAAAATCGGGAGTTTATAAAAGAGAATTTTCATATTCAATTTTTTCTTCAATTTCTCAAAACATTATGGGTGGGTATATACCCTCAAAATTGAAACTATCCAACTTTTGACTTCTGATGATCATTTGTTTGCTGATAAAAAAAAAAATGCTGTTTGCTTTCACTTATTATCAACTTTTTGTGATATTTGTTTTACTTTCACTTTAGCAGAAATTGGGTGGGTCTCCTCATTTCTGCGGCTTTCTGCACAAAGTAAATGACCACAGTCCATGTGCAGAAGCGGAGAAAAAACATAGACTTGATGTACAATATATATTATTTTAATATTTTCAAAATAAATTTAGAAAGTTAGATACAGTATATCTAAAACATGTAAAAAAATCATGTGATGGTAATAATTGAACATGTTAAATTACAAATGGAACAAAAAAAGAGAGTTGGTGTGGACCCGACAAAGCCTAGGTTTCATGATTTTATTGTGACAAAGGTAAGTTGTACTGTATATATTCGTAGTACGTTGGAAAAATAAGATATGACTGACTCAGGAGTGACTCAGCTTTTTTTGGCTTTTGCTTTTACAAGATCTAGGTCTGTTTTTCTCATCGGTTTTTTTCTACTACTTTTATATTATACATTTTATTTGTTTTATACATATCAAATAAAAATAAAATTATGTAAGTTACTTTTCTCTCTTTTTCCTTTCTTTTGAATCATTGAAGAAATCATCTTCGAGAAGACGACAAAACCAGAAATTAACTGTATATCAGATTCACAGTGCAGTAATGCACATGGTATGCAACATTTGCTTAATTGGACTATGTAACTAAGGTGGATAAACTCTTTTAAAATTTGCAATTATCATTAATTACAGACTAATCACCTCAATGGAATGAAAAATATGAAACAATTAAAATACTACATTTTTAATTGAAGCAAAGAGTAATTAAAGCATATGAGTGGTTAGAATTGCACAACTACAGGAAACTAAAATGTAATTTATGTTTTATATTTGTAAAATTCAAATTTTGAAATTTAACTTTACCAAAATTAAACCCCCCCTGATAACAGAGATAAGAAACTTGTCTCTACCAATTCAACCATAGTATTTTAACCTGTAACATAATCTAATAAATTAAATAACCCACAGAATAATAAATTACAAATAGTTAACAAAATATTATTAAATAAATAATGCACTGTAATTCTATTCTGCAAAAAAATTGAGAGGATTACACTTTAATTTACTCAATTGTAAATTTGAATTTTATCAGGCTTACAGATATTTTATCTTTTGTTTTTATCTAACTGATTTAATAATAACTTTTCTTCTTTTGTATTGAATGGAAATATATTTTTTGTTTAACTATAATGTTATAAATATTTATATCCACTACTCTACTAGTGTATATTTTATAAAGTTTTCATTTCATTCTCCAATAATCAAATGTGAGTGTCACTGGAAGACACTTTTGGAGGTAGTAATGGGACCCAAATGTTGCTTTTTATCAATTGATATTTCCAAATTTTCAATATCTCTTCTACTTGCCTATTTAGTTTGGACCGAGCTAGATGAGGATTATTACTGTTATTTTCTTTTAATAAACATTATGTGCATATTATTATTTTTATGTAAAATACTCGTGATTATAAGAAATATGTTTTATATAAATATTTGAATAATAATACACAATGTTTCTTTAAAAAAAACTATTTAATAAATAGAAATTTTCATCATTAATACTCATCAGATATATGCATTATCTGAATCCGGAATTTCCATGACTGTCTTTATTTTTTTAAATTAAAATTCATATATATATATATATATATATTTTTTTTTTCTTACTATATATAAGATTTGTAACTTATCTTTGTCCTCGTTGGCTAATAGACATATTTATATTCATATTATATCTGCTGTGAATATTAACTAAATATTTTTTATATAAATAATAAAAATTTTAATTATATAAGTATTAAATATAAATATATATATATATATATATATATATATATATATATATTTATTTATTTATAAAAGCTCAAGTCTTCATACACGGTTTTTTTATTTAACAAACAGCGGCGCACACAGATTTATTCAGCAGTTTTTTTTAGATATATCAACATGGTCCATGAGGAAGATGTTTAAGAGTATCTTAAGACTTTAGATTGAATTAATATGATTCAATTAGAAAATAAATAAAATTTAATTAAGTAAATTTATAATTTATATCAAACTGAATATAAAACTCTAAATTTCACATCAAAGAGGTTATAAACATGGAATCATCTTCATAACGAGTCAAATTTTTTAATATCAACAAAGTCTGAGTTAATCATTTCTCTAGGATCAATGTTGTTGCACTTAATAATATGTTTGTGTACAATTTTAAATATTTTTTAAATTAAATAATTTTTTTCATTATACAAAAATAACAAATAGCATAATATAAAAATAACTCTTACAGAATTTATTTATTTATTTCTTCTACATTTTTTCTGTCAACTATCAAATTCTCTTGAAGTACTTTTTTCCTTTCATTCATTTTTGAACTATATAAATGCAGAAACTTGAAGCTAAGAGTATATTACTGATTTGAGAAACTACATGAGGAAGAAGGATCTACTGATTATGACTTTTAACAAAAGCCAAATTCATAACTGATGTAGCATTTTAATTTCCAAAACTTTATCACCTTTCTATAAAACTTAACATGTGAACAAGGAATTGTAGTGAACAACCATGAAGATCCTATAAATCACCCATTTTAAGATGATTTTGGGACAAAAAAAAAAAAAATAGAAAAAAAAATGAGAGGACTCTGAAATTATCCCAGTACACTTAAAATTGCAGGGGCTTAGGAGCCCTCCCCACACACTAAAGAAAATAATTTACAGAACAAATAAAAATCAGTAAACATCCTAGAAAAAAAAAAATGGTATGAAGCTGTTTTACTTAACTAAGATCTTCATCCTAAAACAAGGCAAAATAAATAAATAAATGCTCTATTTGGTAGTTTCAAAATAAATTCTTAACATAATAAATAAATAAATAAATGTTCTATTTGGTAGTTTCAAAATAAATTCAGAACACAGTGTCCTTCATAACTCCCCTGCTGTTACTAGCCATGTTCCAAATCCCAGAAAAATCATTAACCAAATTCTTCATTTTTTCTTGTTTAGGATATACTATCACCGAGGAATCATTCGATATTTCACCCATCGAGGCCAAAATTCTCAACTCAGATTCTTCCAAACCTTTAGCTGGACCAAAACTACACCTTTCATTACTATGTTTTGCCATGGCATCTTTGAATTTCTTGATCTGGAACATAATCATAACATACACATAGAATAGAGTCAAAATTTAAGAAAAGACAAAAAAAATAAAGGAAAAAAATTGCACATGATGTGAACAGTATAAATAAAATAAAATTCTTACAGTTGCATTGGTACAGCTAAAGCTACAAACTCGACCCTCCACACCTCTGTAGAATCTGAAGAAAGGTAACACGTGAATGCGCAAACCGTGACACATGTTTTTCAGTTCATCGTAATTGACTCTCAGAAATATTGCATTTGGGTGCAATCCAGCTATTTGACAGATCTGGTCACATGAAACCATGTCAAATAATGTTGTAACCAGAAAAAAAAAGAAAAGAAAAAAAAGACACATAGATACCTTTGAATCAAGGGCTCTGCAACCTCCACAACCAGGTGAATAGAAGTCAACCACAACCAATGAATCACCAGCGTTGAGCAAAGAATGAACTAATTCTTGTGCTGAATGGATCTCAATCATGTTAGGCTTTAGATTCTTTTCCCACCACTTCAAACTCTTGCTAACACTAATTGTTGCTTGTGCCTAATAAAAAATGCAAATAGATAAAAAATAAAGTAATAAAGTATTGGGAAGTAAAAGGCTTAGATACCCAGAAAACATACATGAACAGGAACACTGCTAGAGGCTTTTGAACTGAAATACCCTAAACCTTTTTCATCTAGGGCAACAGATTCTCCCATGAAGACATTATTCAAAACAGAACAACCCTTTGATTTTACTTTGGTCGAAGAACAAGGCACCAAAGCTCCTTTGGTTTTGGAGCCAAGCATGTTCTCGTTCAGTTCAGGAACACAGAAAACACTCTTAAAGGATCGTGCCATGATTAGTATGAACTCAGAAAGAAGGGATCTTGTTCCTCAACTCACAGATCATGAGATGAAATTAGTGTATTCGGCAGTACTAGTTTCAGCTTTAAGAACCAAAACCAAAGTAGACAAACCCAAATGTTGTTCTTTTATGCGATAAAAACGATGAAATTGTGAAGTAAAAATTTCAGCTTTGCAAACTTTGATAAAACGCTAAGAATGTCAAGCCTCAAAATTAAAAACCACAAAAGGTATCTCCTGGTAATCAATGGATAAAAGCTAAAAAGGACGAGCCTCAAAGAGACAAAAAATATTACTTTCTTGTGAATGTTTTGATGAGCTCATGAGAGAGATTAGATGTAGTGTTTTCTATCTTATATAACATTGAAATGAACGTAGTTGGTGGGGTCTTTTCTAGATGACATTGTGAGTAAAAGGTAAAGTGAACGATACCTTCATTTCATAATACATTATAGTAACTTTATCCGTTTCCATTTCATGGTGTTTCTTTTGACCGGATCGTGAACATTATCCACATCACCTTTATCCTTTGCATTTATTAAGGATAATTATCACCGAATATAAGCAGCGCCTGCATCTGCATCGCTGCCACTTGAGTTGTCTCAATCATGTCGCTTGCGAGACTCTCTTTAATAAAATAAAAAATTACAGCTAGGATAAGTTACTGTGTCATTTGATATGAATTGTGATCCGAAATTAGATTAAATTTAATACAACTTGTTTCTAAACACATATTGTTAAAATTATTTCACTTACTAAAAAGTATAAGTGATTTAAGAATTAAACTCAACACTATTGAATCCATATTGTTGAAAAGAAAATAATTAGATTGATTGGATTGTAGTGATTAGGTTATTTTCAACTTATTAATTTATACATACATTATTATATATATTGAGTATTTCAAACATTTGATTAGTTTATAAACACATTATTATTATATATTAATAGTTTACAAAAAGTTATAATATCTTTTTAAAACATAATAACTATATTATCATGCATGTTTGTTTATAACTATTAAGATTTGTACCTTATATATCATAATCTCATATACCAATCATGTTAATTACACTTTTATAACTTTTATTTGTAACAATCAAATATTTAAAAGCAAATAAAAATATATTGATATGAACAAGAAGATTCTAAAGATATTTTCTTTTATTTATTATATAAATATTATTAATATCTTTATTTCAATAATTCACTATTTGCAATATTTTATAAATACTATTTTTATTTTATTTTATTATATTTTGTTATAAGCATCATCGGTTAATTTATAATTGTTAAATATTAAAAGATAAAATATCAAGTTTTAATCTATTAGTCTTTTTATGAAAAAGTTGAACTCACAATATGTGATATTCTTCCTTCTCAAAATTTTTTAAACTAACTTTATATCTAACTAACTTTATATCTATTAAATGTTAATGAGAAGTTTAACTTATAATCTTTCTTCCTCGTCTTTTCGACTTTTATGATTAGACCAATTTTATAACACATTGAAAAAGGAATGCCACGAAGTTGAGATACATAAATATTACAAGAAAATATCTTATTAACAACCAATTTTAGTGATCAAAAGTTGTTAGACACTATAATGACCAATTTAGATACCAATTTATAAAATAAAAAATTATTGGTTACAAAAATAGTCACTATTATGAGAAAAAAAATATAACTACTAGTTTACCTTTTTGTGTGTGTCTTATGTTTTCTTGTATTGTTTTCTTTTTTTTTTTTGCGATGACCATATATTCGATTGGAGCATATCAAGTTGCAGGTTCAGAGGTACCTTTGGAGGATGAGGAGTCATCAGTTAGAGTTGTGGAAGGTCTCAATGAGCTATAATGTTGGTTAGTTTTTGTATAAAGTTTGTTTGTTTAGTTTGAGTGTATAATGTTATAGTTTTATAATCATATTTGTAAGACTGTATTACTATATTTTATACACTGGATTACCTATTTTGAATACTATAATGAAGTATTCTATTCAACTTTAAGCTACTAAAAATGAGATGTTACCGTAATTTCATTCTAATTTTTATAATTAAAGTAAGTATGTAATAAATAATCAATTTACTTTTAAAAGTAAGATGTTATATTACTTTTCATTTTTTTTAAGGATTGTGATACATTTCTTTCATATAACTTTTCAATTCTCAAGTTGCATATTATATAACATGAAAAAGGTCATGAAATTAAGATACATGAAACACACGTTATAAATATTTGAAAAGTTTTAAGGTAAAGCAACTTGGTAAACACTAAAACCAATTTGCTTAATAATTTATAAGGGCCAATGAATATCCATGAAAATTTTCTAAATTTGAGAGTTCTACTAACCCCTTCACATATATGATTGTTTAGAATGTAGAAAACAACGATCGAGATATAACATCTTTTTCCTTACTCTTCTATGATATAAGTAAACCACCAAGAGAAATACACTACCTAGTAGTGGATTTCCAATCATTAAGATATTGTTCCAATCTACATCACAATAGACATGCAAGTCTAAGACGACGTAGAAAAAAGCAAAAGAGGCTGAGATTGAGTGCCCCAAAGATACCTAAGAATACGAAGAACAACATTCCAATGAAATGTTATGGAAGCTGAAACAAACTGACTAACAACATGAACAACATGTGCAATGTTTGGACGAGTCACAGTAAGATAAATCAGACTCCCAACAATAGTTCCATCAAAATCATCACCAGTAATAATCATATTATCAACATATAAGGATAGCAAAATACATCCTCCATTGGTTTTTTTGACAAATAATGCATAATCATGTTGACTAGCAACAAAATCAAAAGAGACAATTATTGTAGATAGTTTCTGAAACCAAGCACGAGGTGCTTATTTAAGATCATAAAGGACTTTTTTAAGTTTGCAAACTTCATCAGATTTGTGAGAGACACTTAGTGGTGGAATCATGTAGACTTCCTCATGTATATCTTCATTCAAAAAGGCATTCTTTACATCCATTTGAAAAATCTTCCATTGAAAAATAGAAGTGACAACAATCAAGGTACAAACAATAGTCATATTTGTCACAGGAGCAAATGTTTCCTCATAATCCATGTCATACTCTTGTGTATATCCTTTTAGCAAAAAGTCTAGCTTTATACATTTCAATTGAGCCATTTAATTTTATCTTGATTATGTATACCTAACAAGATCCAATAGGTCATTTTCCTGGTGGTAATGGGACTATAAGTCTGATGTAGAGCAATAAGTTCCTTAGTCATAGCATTCTACCAAAGTGGATCACAAACAACATTTATATAAGATAAAGGCTCATGAAGATGATGAATAGACACAATAAAAGTAGCAAATGAACCAGAATAAGAGGAATAAATAAAATATGGTAGTTTAGTAGACTTACGATTACAACTAGGTCAAACATGTTGCAAAGATACCACAACCTCAATAGATGATTGAACATGCATAGTAAGGGAATCAATAGGTACAACCTCTAATGCGATATACGTAATTGATGCCAAGACAGGTTTTGTAGTTCGTATGGAAGTAGGTGTAGTGTCATCAATATCAAAAGGATCAATTTTAATAGCATCAGATTAGTCAAATAATGAGATAGTTGGAATAGAAAAGAATGGAATATGTTCTAAAAACATAACCTGATGTGAGACATACACTTTTTTACTAGCTAGATCAAAGCAATGATATCCCTTTTGACCAAGACCATATCCCAAAAAAACATACAAAGCAAACATAGCTGATAATATAGTACGTTCAACATTTGATTTTAGAACAAAGCAGGTACATCCAAAAGCACATAAAGTAGAGTAATTAGTGCATGACCCTACAATTTTTCGAAAAGAGACATACCAGAATTATGTTAAATCGGGATCCAATTCACAACATGAGTTGTTGTAAGAATAACTTCCCCTAGAGGAGACTTAGAACATCGACAAATAACAAGGATGATCTTGTAGTCTGAACAAGATGATGATGTTTTCTTTAAACAATGCCATTTTATTGAGGAGTGTCAACGCAAGAGGTTTAATGTATAGTTCCATTAGAGGCAACTAAAGTGGTAAAATCATTAGAAATGTATTCACCCCAAGTCGCAGTGAAAGGTTTTTATGGTAGTAGAGTGTTAGGTCTTTACAAAAGCATTAAAATTTTTTAAAGTTATAAGAAAATCAGACCGACATTTCATAAGATAGATTCAAGTAAAATGAGTAAAATCGTCAATAAAAGAGACATAATATCTAGAACCCCTTTGGTGGATACAGGAGAAGGTCCTCACACATCATAATGTACAAGATCAAAAGGAGAAAGGGAAGAATATATATTTTTATAAAATGGTAAAGCAGAAAATTTTGTTAGTTTACAACCACTACAATCAGTAATATCATGACTATCCAAAGTACCCAAGACTCTCATAGCACTAAAATTTTTAAAGGAGATGCAAAAACATGAACCAAACGAGAATGTCACAAATAAAAAAGCTGAAGAAGAAGAAGACAAACAAAACGAAGATAAATCCACACTACAAGGTGCAACTATTGACTCCTTGAATTGATTCAAGACATAGAGTCCACCTTGTCTACGACCTATCTTAATAACCTTTTGAGATATGGGTCGCGTACAAAACATTCAAATGGAGTGAAATACATATTATATCCAAAATCACAAATTTTCCCAAATAAATAATATTCGTAGCAAGACCAGGTATGTAATAAACATAAGATAAAGACACATATGGTGTGACAGTGGTATCAATACCAGATAATAGAACTGACTCACAGTTAGCGGTTGTAACATATGATTAATTAATATATTTAATAATTTTCTTATAAATAAGATAATCTCATACATTTTTTTAATATTTTATGTTATCAATAATAAATTTCATATTATTTTGTAAAATAAAAAGTATTTTAATTTTGGTGGGGAAAAATATTAAATATCCATCTACTTTTTGAATATAGGACAGTAGCATCTTTATATGACCGCAAAAATTAGGTGTCATTTTTAAGATCCATACTATGAGAACCTAGAAAATCACATTAAAAGAGTGACTATGTTTAAAATAATGAGATCCTATTATTATTATTATTATTATTATTATTATTATTATTATTATTATTATTATTATTATTATTATTATTTTAATAATAAACCGCTTATATATAAATAAAAATTTCATAAAAGGATTTCATTATTTAGAAAATACTATCTCTCTAAAACTCTGTCCTCTAAATTCTCTCTGACTTCTCTCTAAAATATCTTACCATTCTCTCATCCTTTTTTAAATTAGAGACCGCCAGAGTGATCACTGCGGCGAGATCTCCAAATCTGTCTGATCAGAACCTTGAATTGAGTAAGTTATAATTCTGCTCTTTTCTCGTTCTTTTCTTGAAAACCCTACATGTGTTGTAATCTGTATCGCATGTGAGGTTTGCATATCTTGTAAAAATTCTTTGTCGATAAGTGGCTCTAATGATGTTCTCTAATCATGTTTATGATAATTTTTAGGTTGATTTGTGAGCATCGACAATAGAAAATGGATTTTAGGTTTTTGGCAGTAGATTGTGCGAGTTAATCAAGTAAGAGAAGCTGATAATTGAATTTAATTAGAGGATACAATGAATGTAATTGTGTGTAATTAAAATTGATTATTTGAAGTGTGATGGAATGTGAATTGTTTGATGTTTGGTATAAGTGAAATTGTGATTGCATTGTGTGAATTGAGGTTGAATTGGAAAATGAACACTTGAATCATGGCTCTAATTGGTATCATCTCACTTTGCTTGAAAACCATTTTGAAAACTAGACAACACTGCCATGGAGGTGCCAATTTGGGTCATGAAATCAAGTGAAACATCTCCCAACGAAAAACCAGAATTTGTGTTGTTTTCTGGTGTAAGGCTGAGCCTCAGAATTCAAGGCTGAGCCTTGAAAAATGCGAGAGGATCAGCGTTGAGCGCCAGCCGAGCGGTGCCCTAGCGTTGGGACCCCTGCAGGTTTGGAACGAAATTTTAATGCTGAGGCTGAGCGTTGGAATCTGAGGCTGAGCATTGGCTGCCAGATTTCATGTGTTTGCTGTTTTGATGTGTTTCATTGCATTAATTGATCTGAAATGGATTATTTTGACTGTCTTGGTATACTTTGAGTGAGATTGGGTGAATATGGACCTGTTGTATGTGAATTATGGAGGAATTTCATGGAGAAATTCTAAGTGTGGATGAGGTAGGGTATGCAAAGACATAAGGACTCAGTTTT
>Ga0209589_1011376_pt1 | contig 12559 bp, 10 predicted proteins | sample CowpeawhiteBW_FD_187525 | JGI IMG/M metagenome (GOLD analysis project Ga0209589, IMG submission 187525) | Root nodule microbial communities of legume samples collected from California USA - Cow pea white BW (SPAdes) (version 2) | ecosystem: Host-associated > Plants > Roots > Nodule | place: USA...
TATATATATATATATATATATATATATATATATATATATATATATATATATATATATATATTCATTAATCATTTCCAATTTCTTGCTGATTGTAATCACAATAAAAGTGTCATTTATGTGGCCAATGGATTAGAACATTACATCAGTTTATATTTGACTAACTGCTTTTAATTAATGTTTTAGTCTATTTAGTTATGTGAAATTGTTTACTTCTTCCGTTTTATTATGAGTGAAAAGAGTTGAATTAGCTCTGCACTTCATTATGCACCACAACAACAAATAACGAAAGTAAAATTTAATGACCAAGGACGGAAGACAAGGGTCAAATTACAAAACAGAAGCATATCTGATACAAACTAACACCAGATCATAATTTGTGAGCCACGCGCCAGTGGTATATAAGAATTCATCATAAATGTAGACAATAAGAGTCAACTAATTTCATACAAAATATTTTATTAACATATTATAAAATAAATAAACTGTAAAAAAATCCGAAACCAATTCCTGTTTGTGATAGATTTAAGTTTTTACAATTCTTAATTCTGTAAGAATACATTAATGTACATTTAGCTGAATCCTCTAAGCACTACGGACAATACAGATGGAATTCCACTGTAACTTTTGGTTAGTTAATCTGTAAAGAGTGACAACATATGTTACACTATAATACAAATCTTCCTCCGTTCTGTAAATCTAAACACATTTAGCTCCAGATCGACCTATCTTTCCTGACTGAAAAAATTCTCCAAGTCATCCGAACAAAGCGAAGGCACTAGTTAATGTATCTAAAATATCTTTGAAAACATTCATCGTTCTTGCAATTTCTGTATATAACTTTGTACACTTCAATCAAGAGCCTTGGGAATCGACTTGCAAAGTAGTCATTGAATCCTTCCGGAACAGGTCCTATCAGTTCCTGATAACAAAGAAGAAATAAATTAGAAGCCACACACGTAAAGATGAGCAAATAATTCATGGGCCATCATCATTGGTTAATATGTATCACATTACACTCACATTCCCTCAAGTTTAATAAAATTACACTACAGAGCCTCTCCTTTTTAATATCACGCTGACCTCCCTCGATTTATAAAGAAATCAGTGAGTCATAAAAGAGCCATTAAAATGGGAAAAGGAAGACATTATGCTGGAAATGAGTGTACTTCTGCTTATCCTTCATCCTTTCTGAGTTGTATTGGAACGTTTTCTGTATATAACCAGAAAGTTGTATTGCTTTATATCGAGTATAATTTCATAGTGATCATAATTTCATTAAACCTTAAAGAATGTAAGTATTATTTGTCTTTTCCCGAGTATAAGAATAAGGAATAAACCCCATATAAGTTAAAGATCTGGAGGATTGTACCATACGTTAATGGAGATTCAATCGATTGATTTCAATGAAATCCATTGCGAAAATTTAAAACTCAAACTCAAGCACAATCAAACAAAAATGCAATCGCTATTCACTAATTCAATCAACAAAGGCCAGTATTTCTAAGAATAACCAACATTGTTACATTTCCCTATCATCACACACGATAAGAACATCAGTAACCACAAACTCACAATATTGTCATGGCAACCAATCATCAGAATTATCACTGTGATGATGTGCTGTAAGGGTTGAAGTACTAGGCTTAAGATTCAATGCACGATATACTTCATAATGTAAAGAATTGCTTTACTGTTACATTCTCTCTAATAAATATGCTTTACTGCTATATTTTATCAAATGAATATGCTGTTTATGTGACAATTGCCATTATGATAAAACATCAGCGTTCAGATATGGTTTTAGCTGAAAATAAATTTTGTACCACATGGTTTAGATATGGGGAGGAGTTACAGAAAAAAATATTGTGGATATTAAAAGAAAAAATTATTATTAAAGCGAACAGTATCTAAAATAGAGTCATATTCAGAATCAACGTGACAAAACTGGTATCAGGGATGTATTTTAAAAATGAAGCTGACCACAACATTTAGAGCTGATTTTGATACATGAACTACATTTCTTTTCACCTAAGCTAATTTCTACATTTGTTAAAAGCAGCATTGTACTATTTAAAAAAATTCTGGATAGTGAGACTTATAAGTGAACAAATAGTTTCATGGACGTCAGCTGGAGTAAAAAAATATAATGAGAAAATGTTAGTTCAAGAAGAAAACCTGGATTTCTTGAGGCAGTTCCCTGTAATGATTTAGCTTATTTCTCATGACCCTCAACAAGTCCCGCACACTGTCAAATTTATATCTCCGGTATCGACCAATGTTAGTGATGAAATCAGGATCTAGCTTCTCATCCCATTTTGCACCTAAAGCCCGTGGAGCAATGCTTTCTAATGACTTCAAAAGATCAGAAACAGATTCTCTATCTTCAAGTTCCACCCTATCACTTACGTCACGCAAAAATGAAAGTTTCATCTCAGAGCTCCAAAAGAGAGGATGTTGCAATACTTCAATCGCCATTGGCCTGACAACAGATGAAATAATTTCTTCAATGAATTGTATACTTATAACAAGACAAAAACAAACACAAAAATACATAAGTTAAGTCTCTCTAATCATTGAAAGTTATCAGGCAATCCCACTTAATCTTATCATAATTTAGGCAATCAAATCTCATGTAAATTTAGCAATTGTATGCAACATAATCATCCCCTTTGATAACCTTCCAGGATAATATTTTTTCTGCAACCATGCATCTGCATGCATGTGAATGGCAATCACCTTTCCTCACAATTTGCACTTATATAGATATACAGTAAATAAGAGAACAAAGAAAGATAACTATTCGTCCAGATTACAAATCAGAATAGTATAGATCCTAAATAGATTATATTTTCACTGAAGAGATTTAATTTTCCTAAATAAGAGATACTTTCCAACAAGCTTCTTGCTTTGAACTTCATCAATGGCCACAGCACCAAAATGAGTATCCACACATTAAGAAATATCTGGCAACTTCCAAACTGCTATTGGAATTAAAAAGCCAGTTGAAGTTGCACTGGCAATGCAATTAAATACAGATTTTTTTGTAACATACACTAGAGATCAAAGTAACTACGTACCGGTAACAATTATTGCATTGCATTACGTCGGTCACAAACTGAAAGACAGTTTTTTGCATCATATTTGAGATGAATAACAACATTATAAATCATATCGTTTTCATTCAACCCATTTTCACCAATCTTAGGCTCAACTTAAAGGCAGTCTGACAAATATCAGCATATATACACAGATTTCTACAGATTTATCAAAATAGAATAAAGCTCCTGTTTTATTATTTATATTGACATTTAGAAAAATCAAAAGCTGAATTTTCAGAGAGGTGATAGTGTATTAGAATTTATATTACACAACAATCAAGTAATTCAAAAAGAGATGCAAATTATTATTAATAAATATGAGAGGTATAAACTCTATTCTCCGAAAACTGATTTGGGATGAGAATGATATACCTACGATCAGGATTAGGGTTTAACAAACAAGAAATAAGATCCTCGGCTTCAGGAATAAACTCCACTAAGAACAGATCTTTTTGATTTTTAACAATATTGACATCACGTTCAAGCCGCTCTCCAAATGGATGCCTTCCTGCAGTCATGCAAAAAAAGAGGACACATCCTAAACTAAATAAATCCACAGCTCGTGTTTGACGCCCTTGAACAAGTTGCTCTGGAGCTTGCCAGCCTGAACTGCCACAGCCTACATGCAATTAACACATTAAACCTTATTGTAAGATTAAGAATAAGAACACATAATTGACTAAGACTTGTAAATTAATGCAGCATAAGACTACATGTATGTTTGGATTAACATATTTTGAGTTCAGCAAAAAAATATGAACAAAACTAAGAGTTTGTGTAAAAATAAAGCAAAACTAACATGTGAAAGACACTCGTACATCACTAAAATCTTACAATGATAGAGCCATCTCATTCTAGACACCATTAGTCGTTCATATAGTCAAAATGCTTAAAAAACACAAATAAATTCTTCTACTCACCCGTAACACTTTCACCTAGAGAAGACATGTCTTCGAGAAGACGTTTGCTAATTCCCATGTCAGAAAGCTTTGCAACCAATAATCTTTCTTTTATTATCAAAACATTTTGAGGTTTCAAATCCCGATGGATTATCCCTAGTTCATGCAAATGAACAAGCCCAGAAACTATATCCCTGTGTTTCAATAACGTGAAAGTCAAGATGATGTCAACAGAAAATAAACAAGACTTATCAAAATGAATGCCCATGGTTGAGTAATCACTAAGTCATAACAACTATCAACCTCTATTGACTTGAATCAACTGCGAGAGTCCTAAATGAAAATTAAACAGGACCCTCCCTGCATATTCTTATCTCTCTTTGTCATGTCTACCATTTCCACCAATCTTTGCTATCTTATCTTTTTTACTTTATATGTAGTACTTATGCCTTTCTTATCCTATTGGATTCTCTTATGACAAGTTAATGCCCAAGTTATTCTAGTCAATTATTTCATACTCTCTTTATGAAAGCTACCATCTTTAAATCCCCATTGACAATAGATCCTTCCATTTTCTCCCTAGTTGTAAAAATGCTCCACTAGGTGACCTTAACAAGATAGATTTCTTTACCTGAGAACTAAACTACCATGTCAAACTTTAGCTTGTGTAGTGTATTGAAAAAATGTTTTCGTAGTTCCGTTTGTAATAGCAAAACATAAGTGCATGCCATTTGCAGAAGTTGATAACCTAGTTGGCTACTATGACACTCATCCATGCGCAAAGATATCTCTTTACCTTCAATTTCAGGTAGAATTCTAGCAACTCTCACTCACCATTTTACACATAAGCCAAGAGAAATATAATATTTATCTAACCTAGGAAACTGTGTTCATTGTCACCTTGTGTTCATTGTCACCTTGTGTACATCACATCCATAACAATCAACAAGTGTTCAATATTTTCACTCACCTCATCAGTTTCAGTAACAGAGGTGATGGAAAACCATTTGTTTTCCAAAGATAGTGCATATCATTCTCCTCTGTTCGCATTTGAGAAGTTCTAACTGCTGGATTTTCTGATATATCAGCGTGCAAATGAATCAAATCGTCCAAGTTGCATGTACAGCGTTCCAGAGCAAGATAAACAAAATCATGATCGCATTCCACCCCATACCATCGGACAATGTTTGGATGCCTGTCAGATGCAATGAGATTTTGGATTTCTTTATGGGCTACATCATGATGACTTTGAACAAGACGTTTGACAGCAACTGTCCGACCTTCGTATGTCCCCTCAAGGACAACAGTACCATTGCTTCCCTTGGCAATTTCTTTATTAGATACAAACAGTTTACCTATCCTCCGTCCATCAAGTTGCACCTGCGTACTGGAGTTTGTTTCATTAAGTGTGAATGTGCCCCCCTCCTGGGCCAATAACGATTGCTTATTCTGTGTGACAGCAATGATGTTGTTCTTTATTGACTTGCGAGCTTTCTTCTTCTTAGGAGGTGGACTTTTTGAATTTGTCTCCCTGTTCTGGTCTTTATTTGTAAAGACAAGAGAGTTATAGATAATAAAAGAACCAAGAAAGATGGTAAATAATACAAGAGGTATTGTTTTTGACCAGTTATTCACCCTGCCTGGATCAACTTCTCCAGTAGTGGTCTCCATAAGAGACTGAGGGAGCATAGGTACATTATCATTGCCCTCATAGAAGCCAGTTTTGTCTGGCAAAGAAGGCAAAGGATTTGGCATAGGCAGAGATAGCATCAGATTTCCCTCCCGGCCTAGGACAGATTTATCTGTACCTGGTTGTGATGGAAGCATGAGCTCTGAAGAATGAAATGGAACTTTTTTATAAACCTCAGACAATCTCTCAGGGTCAGCAGGTTCTATAAAAAATTTCTTGCGTTGGCGGTATACTTCATGCAGTTTCATGTCCCAACATGCATAGGGCATAGCAAAATCTAAGCCACCGTCGAAAACATACCCATCCTCTGCATCTAATGAAATCCTTCCAGAAGAATTTTCAGTATGTGAGCAAACCAATGCAGCCTTAAATTCAGCCACTTTCATGGTCCACAAAACTATTCCAGAACCAGGAACAACGGATTGCAAAGTATAATCCGTCCTAGTTATCTCAAGCAAGAACTCGGGTGGATTCAGCTGAGCAGGATCAACAAGCACATTATCCTTCGTGCTTGCAACATGCAACCGGTCATCATAACCCGACACCGCATTAGAAGCATGATCATGTTCAGAGTAGCTTCGGAATAGCCCTCCAGTTTTAGCATTAACTACATACATAGTGGTTCTCTTGTGACCAAATACAGATGCTCCATCCTCTGTCTTGATAGGGGTAGAAGCAACATACTCTTCAATAGATTTCGATAATCTCTGCAGGCCATAAATACAATTTCTAATTGAATCCAGAGAATCATCCAAGTAGACATACAGGAATTAGACTCATGAATTTGCCTTTACGAGAAATAAATTATAAATCATCAAAAACCTAATGTTCCTCAGCATAAGAGAGGAAATGAAAGGAACAGGGAATGCAGAAAAAAAAAAAAAAAAAAACAATGAAGTATTTGACATGTTAAAGGACAATCAATACCTGTTTACCCAAGTGAGCATCGTGGACGATTAATTCCCAATCATCTCCACATTCAACGAAGGCTGTGAAGTTGTGGCTAGGGTTGTTGATGGGAACATGATAGGAATAGTAGATTGGAGATCCAGTTGAAAAAGACCAAAAGACCCTCCCAGAATCACTATCCACCAAATACACGGTACCATCCAGGGCGGCGACGAGTGCGGTGGCCGGTTTAACTGAGGGCAGAGAAGGGGACAGCAAGAGTTGGGTTTGTGAGGTGGAAAAGCTGAAGAAGAGAAAAAGGAGAAGAAATAGGGAAAGCGCAGAGCTTGAAAAGGAAGCATTCATCTGTGATGTCTGAAAACAAGGTCACCACATCAAAACACTTTTATACGACGATGTTGTGTTGAGACCAACGATTTTCATCAAACTAGGCATTACAAAACTTAGAACAAGAGTTCAAGATTATGCGTTGAAAACAACTTTCAATTAAGTCAATCCATCCACTGTTGAATTGTATGCTGTTTGGATTGGGATCCGAACTCGAGAAAAAAAAAACAGGATGAAAAAAATGAAACTATTAAATGCATAAAAATGACAGGGAAAAGAAAAAATCAGGATGAAAAAATGAAACTCATTTGAATGCTAGCAACCAAGAAAATGTCGGTAATATTATGAATATTTAAAAATTTTATATTTTCATTTGAGTATTTGGTATGATGTGACTAGTATTTGATATGTTATTTTATTATGTCTTTATGAAAAAATGTATTATTTTATGGTTAATATAAAATATATTATAGTGAAATATTATTTAATATTAATTATAAAATTTTATAATTTGTTAATACTTAAAAGATAGAATAATATGACAAGTAAAATGAAAAGTAACACTCGCCTCATTTAATTCATAAAATATTAAATGAGTTTCAATTGAAAAATATTTTAAGTACTTTATAAAAAGAAAATAATTGAAAATATATCATTAAAACTTAAAATTTAATTAATTTGATATTTAATTAACAAGAAAAAATAAATAAATTAAGTAATATATCTCTAAGTAGTTATAAGAAGATTAACTTTCATAAAATAATAATCTTGTAACTAATTTTAGACATTTTATTAATGATTTTGTAAGTGTATTTTGAGTATGAACATGTGCTATTAGATGTTCAACTTCAATATCAATTGACATACAATACTTACAAAAAGAATGAGATGTAAATTCACTAACATTATCAAAACAATTTTTTTTAATTGGATAATCTGAAAAATGAACTCTTAACTTACTTAATTGTGCTAATAACTTTGCAAATGTTTGATTGTGAGTTGATAATAAACAAATATGTGATCATCTAGTTGATACATCAATTAAGACAATGAAATATCTAAATGATGAATGTATTGGACTACAAATATCACCATGTATTTGTTTTAAAGATGATAGTGTATTGGACCACAAATGTCACAATGTATTCATTTTAAAGATAAGATTGACTCATTTCTAATTTTTTTCTAATAATGGGTTTATTATTAACTTTTAGAACTGTCAAAAAAATGAGTCACTTGGTCCGGCCCACCACGAGTTCGTGAGTTAAATGGATTGACTCATTTAATTTTAAAAATTTCATTTTTTTCTATCATGAAAAAAAAAAACTAAATTATAATTCTAATTAAAATCTAAATAAAGTTAAGACATATTACATAGGTTCACATAAGCTACTTTCAACGGAAATAAAAAATTACTAAAAGCCAAGAAAAAATGACATTAAGTTAAAAATTGTGACTTTGGTGTGTCATTTTACTTTTTTTATTTTTATTTTATACAATTTTACATAATTGTATTTGTTTTAAATATTTATATCAAGTTGTATGTATAATGCATTTTATGCCAAAAATGGATAAATTACACTAATTTAGGGAGAGAAGAGCATTTATGATTTTCTTAACACTCCTAACATGAATGATGATCAAATTGTTTAGTAAAGAAAACAACAATATCAAGTGGCATTCAAATGGTCATAATCAAAATCAACATTTTCATAAGCAATGTGTGTTTTATGTTCTTCTCCTTAATTTTTAAGGTGTTTTGGTATATGATAAGTACAACTCAAAAGACTTTTACCATTGCAATGATAATTTATTTTTTCATCTTATTTTTCATTATTTCCATCTTTTCCTTTTCCTTTTTCTCATTATTGTTTCACTTATGATGATAAAATGTTTGTTTAAATTTTTTTTATGACCATATCCACATCCAAGATTACTATCATGACCACTACCAAGACCACGACCATGAAATTATGAATTAGATATTACTGCATTTACTTTTGGGAATAAAGCAGAATTAGTCGGGCGAATCTCATGATTTTTAATCAAAAGGTCATCGTTTTGTTTAGTCACAATAAAACATGAAATAAATTTATAATATTTGTTTTGCTCAGATGCTTTATTTCTTTCTTTGATGACATCACCAACACCAATTGCATTTGAATGTATTTTAGCATCTAATATCCAAAATAAGTAATTCTTTCTCATAATATCAATGACCAAAAATTCAAATTTGTCAAGGTTTGACATATTTAGAACTAGCACATAAAATATTAATAATAACCATTTTTTATGTATGAAACTATAAAATTAATATAAGAATATTAAATGTTAAACCAAGTATAAATAATAATTATAATAATCATCATGATAATAATAATATAATAATCATAATAAATATAATAATAACAAAATATAAATAAAAATTGATAAGGTCAAATAATTATTATCACAAAAATAAGAATATAAGATAAAATTGTAAATCAGAAAATGATTAAAAAAGAGTTGAATTAAGACACGTCGAACACAAATATTGTCTTTATAGAAAAAGCGTCCACTAACTTAATTGGTTAGAGCATGGTTCTGATAAGTGTTTTGCAATATAAAGTTGTTCATAGAGAGAATGAATATTAATTTCATACGTGTATTATTACTAATACGAAAAATCCTATTTATAGATACAAAATGTAACAAACAAAAAAAAAGTTACAAATCAAATAATTAATACAAATATTTAAATCTTTAAATTTCTTAAAAAATAATTAAATCAATTAATCATATAAGTAATATGAGTAATTATAACAAATCAATGAACTAATATTTATTCATCACATTATATTTTCTTTTTGTGACATTTCGTTTGGTAAGTGAAAAGAAATTCCATATCTATAAATATTTATGACCGGTAAGATTGATCATAGTAGTAGATTTGATTTTAATGAAGAGATTTTCACGAGTGTTGAAGTTATTGTATTTTTGATGATCCAATTTTATAATATGTATGTGAAATATAAAATATTAGTATCAAGTGATGTTTATATAATTTAAATCCGAATTTGAATAAAATGAAATACAAGGAATACCATGGAATAGTTTAACTAAAAATACTATAAATAATATTTTTCAAAGCTAGAAAATTATAGAGGGTAGAGATTTTTAATCGAAGGATATAAAAAATAAATTGAATGGCTAAAGAGATACTAACCATATAAAAAAAATATTGTGCAATTAAATTTTGTTATAAATGTTGCATCATGATGCATAAATTGTGTTGTGATAAAAGTTTAGTAAATTAAATCACGATTAAACTTCTAGAATCTTAAGCAGAAAAGTATGTAATGACCTATAATATTTGCCATAATGATAAACTTTATATCTAACTATTGACTTTCAGTGAAACAAGAATTATGAATTTGAATTTCAGTCAAAAAAATACCAAGAAAAATTTGTGAATCAAATATTATTTAATCTTAACAATTAAAAATATTTTTTTATAGTTAAATAAAAATTTAGACAACTAAAATTGTAAATATATATTAAAAATGTAAAATTTATCATTATACTTTTAACTTTTAAAAAATGGAAAAACATTCAAATTCATAATTGACCTCTTTAAATTTATATTTGCATTAATATTTCAATTATTAATCACTCAATAACTAGAAAAACATTTTAACATATCCCACATATTAAAACACATTAAAGAATTATACACAGCACATGCGTTCTGAATGTGTGTTCACTTTTTCAATTTTAAAAGTAATCATAAATATTTTTTTTTTAAATTTTATTACAATATTTTTTTCTTTATTTAGTATATATAATTTTTGTATCAAAGATACTTATTTTATTTTAAAACTAATTATTTTTAGAAAATTAAATAAATAAATAAGTTAAATGTAATAAAATTGTTATTTTTAAAATGATAAAATAATTATTTTAATTTAAAAACAGTTATTTATTAAAGAATAAATTTGTAATAAAAATGTGAAGATGAAAATGAAAAATTCTTTTTCTATAGGTATAAATAACATTCCAAAATTAAGTAATAAAATAAATCAAATTTAATTAATAATTTAATTTGCAAACTAATAATTAATATAAATAAATATATTTGTAATTTGCAAAATTTGATATCATATAGTTTAAAACAAACTATAGACAAAGTTGGCACAATAATTAAGAGATTAGTACGACAATTAAGAGTAATTTATTCCTAAAGTCAAATAAGGTGCCAAATATTAGGATAACCCTCAGCCTAAAGTCTATGCAGCCTCCTTCCAACTCCATTACAAAACAAAAAAAAAAAAATGTCAAACCTCTCGTCTACACTCACATAAATTTTTATATTTCAAAATATACACCTTGAAATATAATTTTTATATTTTAAATTATACAACTTAAAATATGATTTTTTATATTTTAAATCATGTATTTTAAAATATAAAATACTATTCTAAATGATATATTATAAAATATTAAATAAAAGTGCAGGGATACGTATATTTTTAGTCCTCTATATACTTATATGTGAAATTGAAATTCGTCCTCCCCATAATAAATTATGTGTCCAACGGTTATGCTATTGGCCTGAAACGTCAGAATATATAAAAATACATGGTTGAACGTATTTCATGTATTATTAAGTGTAGGAAAAACTTTTGTATGAGAGAGAAATGAATTTCAATTTCACATGTAAATACAGGAACTAGAAGTGTAATTAGTAAAAATAATTGTTTGAACTAATTAATTGATTATTGTGGTATATAAGTGTTAAATAATAACACTTATATAAATTAATATTGCAATAAACATAATTTATTAATACTAAAATTTTAACATTTTTCTAAAATTAATATAAGTTAGTTAAATTAAATATTTATTGAAATGTTTAAGTGTTTTCCAATTTAAAAAAAATAAAACTTATTATAAATTAATATCTTATTGTGTATAATTTATATATTACAAAAATTGTTATAAATTTACTAAAATTCACTTAGTGAATGTATAATGTACAAATATTTTTTAAAATAATTTTTGAATTCACTAAATATAAATAATTTTTGAATTCACTAAATTTTCTAAGTGGATTTATATTAACTTAATAAATATATAATCCACACTTAGTGAATATATAAATAATTTTTAAAATAATTTAATATATATTTAGTGAATATAAATAATTTTTATGATTCACTAAATCATTAAGTGAATATATAATCTACACTTATTTAGAAAACTAGTGAATTTATCACATAAATTTTGTAATATATTAATTATATATAATTATATATTTTAATAAATACTTGATTTAACTAATTTATATTAATTTTAAAAAATATTAAAATTTACTTATTTCTTTTAAAGTTAAATATATTTTTATTTCTGATTTATATAAGTGTTATCATTTAATATTTATATAATATAATAATTAATTAATTAGTACAACTTAAATCATTATTTATGTTAAGGATATCTCCAGTTTATATATTTATATGTAAAATTGGAATATGTCTCCCTTTTTTAAAATTCATCTAAAATTCATCTTTATACTCATATATGTAATATGTCTTCCACAACCAAATATATATATATATATATATATATATATATATATATATTTTTTTTTTTTTTTT
>Ga0209589_1011377_pt1 | contig 12555 bp, 7 predicted proteins | sample CowpeawhiteBW_FD_187525 | JGI IMG/M metagenome (GOLD analysis project Ga0209589, IMG submission 187525) | Root nodule microbial communities of legume samples collected from California USA - Cow pea white BW (SPAdes) (version 2) | ecosystem: Host-associated > Plants > Roots > Nodule | place: USA...
AAGTGCAAGCATCCGCTGAATCCGACTAAGTTATACGTATCCGGATGAGTCGAGTCGAGTCGTAGTGTATTGAATGAAGAGTCATAACATGTTTGGTTGTTATATGGATATGAGATGATGAAAATATATTTAACTGTATGATGAATATGTGTTGGCTCTAGCTTACCCGTTTTGTTGCATGGTTGTGTTGTATGTGGTTGTTCTTCCTTGCGATGATCATCAACTTGGTTGATGGGAGCAGATGGGCGAGGTTCTCGTGGTCAACAAGGGAACGACGATTCCGCTACCTAGCCATCTGGGTTGTACCTTATACTTCTTTCTGTCATGTTTCTTTAGGGCTATGGCCCCTGTACTCGTGGTTATTAGATTGTAAACTTCTAGTTGAACAGTTTTCTGCTTTTGTTGGCATCGTGGTGTGCCTAGTTTTGTAGGGGTGATGTTGGAAACCCCAGGACTGCATGGTTATACTATCTTATGTGTGGCGTTTCCTTTAATTGCGTTTATAAATTAAATGGGACGTTACAAATTCAATTTCAAATTCTATGTCTGTCCAAGCATTTTCGTCATCTATGCCTTCAAAATCAGCCATATCAACTTTTGAACCGTCAAACAATACAAGGCTGTTATTTTTAAAATCAGAATCCAATTTCTCCTTAAAAATTTCATCAAAATCTGAGCAGACATCTATCATGCTATTTGCTACGGGAATATGCAAATGCTCAATGGTACATAGAGATGGCAACGGGGCGGGGCGGGCACGGGTTTCGCAATCCCACACCCATCCCCATAAAAAAAATTTATCCACATCCCCATACCCAAACCCAACGGGTATCAAACTTTTGTCTCATCCCATCCCCACCGGGTAACGGGTATAATCTCGTACCCATACCCATACCCATTTTCTTACTACTTCAATATTAATTTTGATTAATTTTTTTAAAATAATAAAAAATTATGGTAAAGGAAACATTATATTATCAAATATTCCATATTAAAAGGATGGTTGTTTCTTCGATATCAAATATATTAAAATAAATTATAATTGTTTATATTTTAGATTATAAACATAGTTGAAAATTTTAATGAAACATAGTTGAAAATTTTAAAAACATTTTTTAAAAAATATAAAAGGAAAACAAATATTTAAATTAAAATATATTTTAAATGTTTGTTTACTTCAACCTTTTAAATTCTAATGAATATCTTTTTTATACACTAATAAAAGTTATAATACATCATTTGATCAAAATGATATAAAGAAAAAATAATAATCATAATAAAAGTTTAAAATAAATTATAATTGTTTACATTTTAGATTATAATACCAAATAAAATTTCATGAGAACCAACACATTTATTAAATTTGCAAACATTAATGAAACCTAGTTGATAAAATTTAAAAATACTTTTAAAAAAATATAAAAGGAAAACAAATATTCAAATTAAAATATATTTTAAATGTTTGTTTATACACTAATAAAATTTATAATACATCACTGAATCAAAATGATACAAAGAACAAATGATAATCATAATAATAAAATTTTAATATAGATCTTGTATCTTTTGAACTTCAATTTTGTTGGATGGTGATAAAAAAATTAATGACAATTACATTAAATTTTTATATTGTAGTAAATAAAGGTTATTTATACAATTATAGAGAAAAAATTACAGTATGATATATAATAAGTTAAAAAATAAAAATAAATAGATAAAATATATCGAAATAGTATTCTACATAATAAAAATAAACAACAAATAAAAATATTAAAAATTAAATAATGTTTATAAACAATTTGAGATACTATTGAAATAAATTGCACCAAGAAAAACAAATGTATAATTAAGGGTATAATAAGATGAAAACTACCACATAGATCTAAGAAAACTTTTCAAATATCAACATATATACTTAATGGTTGAGAAATAACAAAAATTGTTTTAGCGAAAAAAAAGAGAGTTATTCAAATGAAACAAAAACTAATAATAATAAGTAAATTTTTTTTTTATATTACCTAGTAAACCAAAGGTTTGTGTTATTAAATATTTAAATTGATAGTATTAAACATTTTCATGTGAAAGGAAAATATACAATAAATAAAAATATTATAAAATAATAGAAATATTCAAATGTGAGACATAAAATTTTTTTAATTGACGTACATCTTTTTAACATAATTACTTAAAAGTTATGATAAGATGAAAAATATAATTGAGATGCGAATGAGTTTGATGACAAACCAAATAATTAGAATAAATAAAAAATAATATATATATATATATATATATATATATATATATATATATATATATATATATATATACTAGGATAAACACAAGCACTATCACGCCTGTGTGTACGTATTTTTTGAATATGCATGATATTATATTATTAATTGATGATATTATAATGTTATTAAGTTAATAAACAAAATAAAATTATATTTATAAAAAATAAAATAAAATGTATAGAGAAAATATGAAAAAATAATTATTGATGAATAGGAGAAAAAGAAGAAAGAGATAAATAAATAGTTTTATAAAATCTTGTAAAAGTAACTGTTAATTTTTTAAATTTAACAAACAATTACATTGTAAAGGGTAAAGTTGGAATTATTGAAAGTGGACACAAAAGAGGGAATCCTCTTTATATATAAAAAAAGAAGAAAGAGATAAATAAATAGTTTTATAAAATCTTGTAAAAGTAACTGTTAATTTTTTAAAATTTAACAAACAATTACATTGTAAAGGGTAAAGTTGGAATTATTGAAAGTGGACACAAAAGAGGGAATCCTCTTTATATATAACTAGCGAACACACAGGCGCTGTCGCGCCTGTGTATTCGCATTTTTTAATTTTCAAGAAATTTAAGATCAATAATAAATATATAATTTTCAAGAAATTTAAGATCAATAATAAAAATAATTTAAACAAAAATAACAAAATTAAATTATGTAAAAAGAAAATTTAAATAATAATTTAAAACAAAAGAGATTTGTAAAAAAATGATTAAAAGTAAATTATTTATAAAATAATTAATTTTTAAAATAACTAAGGGTAAAATGGATATAATTAATTTTTAAAATAACTAAGGGTAAGACGGGTATTATGAAATGTGGACACAAAAAGAGGAATCCCCTTTATTGTTATAATATATATATATAATATAATATATATATATATATATATATATATATATATATATATATATCATTACTTAATTAATTATAAATATTTTAATAATTTAAACGGGGACGGGTATTATGGCGGGGATATGTACATCCCCATACCCATCCCCATACCCAATTGAAAAAGTCGGGGATTACCCATACCCATACCCATACCCAGTCAATGCGGGGATTCCCCGTCAAAACGGGGACGGGTTCGGGCAATACTCACGGGAACGGATTTATTTGCCATCTCTAGAAATTACTACCCGTATGCTATCCGCCCTGTTAACATCCCTTTCCACATTTCAAAGAAAAAATCTTCCTTGCCTTTTACAGAACAAAAAAAAAAACACAACAAAAACCCATCTTCAACTACCAACAACCTTACAAAGAACTGATCTCGGTTATATTCCACCCCAAAGACAAAAGTCACAAACTTACAACAGTACAATCACTGCGGCACTAAAATAAAAACCCCTCATTTCCACACCAAACAATACGGAAGACGAACCAATAGAGATTTTGTCGAATAGGGTCTTTGAAGAACAACACATATGTGAAAAAGAAAAAGATAGATTTTTAGAAGAATAGGAGTGGTAACGAAGAACAACGGTTGAAGACGAAAATCACCACTTGAAGACGACGAACGAAATGCTCTTCACTCACGCTTTCTGCCTTCTGCCCATTTTTGTTGGAACATTTATTTCAAATACTGTAGAAAAAAAAAATTTAAGTAAAGTGAAATGTTAGAGCCAAGTAAAGTTGTGAGATAAGTTATCAAAAAGCTGTTAATATATTATTTTCCTTTTTTTTATGCAAAAGGAAAAACAAGATAGTATAAGTGAAAAAGATGAAAGCTTCTCCTGATTGTTTTTTTCTTTATTTCTTTGATTTTTGGAGCATTTAGCATGCTATAGTTTATGTAATCATATAGCTTATATTTACCACTAGTGAGATATTTATTTCTCATGCTTCCCTTCCTTGTGTTATAGCTTCACTTTCTTGTTTATAATTATTCATTTTGTATTGTATCATATGATAATCTGGCTTGCACATCCTATAACTACAACGAAGGATTGGAAGTGATGGAGGACTTGATGTTCTTTGATATATTGTGCTGCATGATTAAAGTGAAGCACATTGTAACTTATTTATTTTATTTCTCTATGTTCTAACGCTTTTGTTATATGATTTCAATTTCATGAAATTGGCAACATAGGCAGACTATTAAAATGTTTGCATCAAAGTTCATCAACTTTCGCTGAATTACAGTTATTATTTTAATTATTAATTTTGTAATTTATATTTTTAAATACTTAAAAATATAAATTACAAAATTAATAAGTTGTTTAATCATTTGAAAATAATATAAATAAAAATTATATATTTTTTTATAAAAGCACTTGCAGATTTTTTTTACAAATTTATTTTTAGAAAAACAATTTCTCAGGAAGAAAATAGTTGGGAAATTTTTTCGCAAAAAATTACAAAAAATTACCTGCAAATCTAATATTTGTAAGAAAATTACTCACGAATTTAAAGTTTATAAGAAAATTACCTGCCAAATTTAAATTTGCAAGAGAAAGGTACCTGCTGTTTTTTAAACCGATTCTTTTACAACAAAAATTGTTTCAGATTTTCTTTTGTAAAAAAAAAAAATACTGCAAATATTTTTTATAAAAAATTTGCACGAAGTTTTTTTGCAAACTTTTAAATTTTATTGTAATTAATTACACACAAAAGTATTATTTATCGATCAAAATTTGTAGAAAAAATGGCAAAAAATACTTTTCTTGCAAAGTTTTGTTGTAAGAAATCCGCAAGAAAATCTTCATGAAATATAGAAAATTTTAGTAGTAAGAAAAACAAAAAGCTAGTATAAAAGGAAAGGCATGCTTATAAAAGTAATTCACATTAAATAACATGTCAACCAATACAATAAAGATTTATACACACATAGCAATTGACATTAAAGTCAACTATCTGAATACATGGTATAGATATAGGTATCACTAAAGATATTCACTTGTGATGGTTTCTAGACTTCATAGATTATAAGACACAAGGGGTCATCAAGCAAACACACAAGGTTAATCATAGCCAATGACCGAAGAACAAGTCCAAAGGCTACAACCTCCTGCCACTCTCACCATAAAACTCATTCTACTCTATGTGAGTTTGAATAATTATTAGAATTCAAGATATCTCCTTCCAAACACACCCATATCAATGACATCCACTAACCATACCAACATTAAGGATTTCTTTTGAAATCCTTCAAATGTCAATACATATGTTCACCACAACACTCTATATTCATTTCATCGTAATAAAATCTATAAACATACTTCATTTAAATCATAAAGCAATTTAAAATATTCAAAACAAGCCAAAAAGTTAAAACAAGGCATCTAACGCTCAACGCTGGCGCTCAATGCCATTTGCCTCGTACAAATGAGCGGTCAATGCTAGTATATGGTGCTCATCACCATTCGTCTTATAAAACAAGCGCTCAACGCCAGCACACAACACTCAACGTCATGGCAATTAATTGCTTCCAGACCTATAGGGGTCTCCAGTGCTAAGCGCGACATGGTTAGCACTTAGCGCCATTTGGCTCATAAAAGCCAGCGCTCAATGTTGGTATATAAGGCCCAACATTGTATAAGAAAAGCCAGATTTTGGTGCTGTGATTTAGGTAAATTGGGTCTATCCAATAGATCAATCTAATACTTCTCTCTTATTACTTCATTTCAAAACAATTTTCACCAATTAAATGTGGTACCAAATTGATCAATTGACCATAGTCTCAATTACCTAATTCACACACAAAAGCAAAACCACAAGCATTTAACATACCAATTTTCATCGATCATCATATCAAATCACAAAAACTAATCCTACTATAACAATTTCATCAATCATAACCTGTCACATTCCTTAATTAAAGAAAACATCAATACACAACCATCAATTTCCCCAACTCACTCATACTGATAAGAACTAGTTTCCCTTACCTGAGTAAACGCTTGACTAGATCTAAGAACCCCAAGACCTTCCCTATGCCATAAGGTAATCTATCTACACATATAAATATCACAAAATGATCAGATCATATCCTCATGACCCTTGATCAACAGAGAACCATACAAAAGCTAGTAGAGTCACATGCAACCTCAAAGAGAGATGGATTAGATAAACTTGAAGATCTCACCGCAATGATCACGCAGGAGGTCTCCGATCTTCAAAGGGATGATCAAAATGTTAGATAGCCTAGAAAGATGGAAGAGCTATAAGAAAAAGGTTTCTAGAGATATGAAATGCTTTTAAGTAATAAGATCCCTTTATGAAATTTCAATTATAATTAGGCGTTATATTATTGAAATAATAGGTTCTCATTATTTTAAAACACCATCACTCTTAAAATACTATTTTCTAGGTTCTCACATTCTCCCTAACGATAAAAATTTTCGACCTCGAAAATTGGCTTACAAGAGAACAATGTGGGTATGACTGCTTCATATCCTCTTCTAAGTCCCAAGTAAAGTCACTTGTTCTCTTATCCCAAACCACCTTGATAAGACTGGTAGATTTTCCTCTATATTGTTTTTTTTAGCGTTCCTCCACGAAGAGATCTTCCTTGCTTGACAAATCCTCCAATTTAGGATAGTGAAGGGTCAAACACATACTTCCTTAATTAAGAGACATGACACACCGGATAAAGATTGGCCAACTGAGGAGGTAAAGAGATCTCATAAGCTAGTGGTCCAATTCTCTTTAAAATCTGATATGGGCCAATGAACTTAGAGAAAGCTTTCTCGAAGGAATAGCCCTTCCTACACTAGTGGTTTGGGTTAAATTCCAGAAAACTTGATCCCTAGCTGCAAAATCCAAAGGTCTTCTCCTTTGATCAACATATGACTTCTGCCTACACTACGATGCCTTCATCCTTTCTTGTATCTTCTTCACTTTTTCTGTGGTGTTTTTCAACAATTTTGGTCCCACCAACACTGCTTCTTCATCTTGATACCAACATAGAGGAGTTCTGCATCTCCTGCCATATAATGCTTCATACGGAGTCATACCAATACTGTCATGATAACTGTTGTTGTAGGTAAACTCTACCAAAGGTAAACCTTCATCCCACGCACCAAGATAATCACGCACACACGTTCTCAATAAGTCCTCAAGCGATTGAATCGTTATCTTAAACTAACCATCTGTTTGAGGGTGATAGGTTGAACTCATATTCAATCTACTACCCAAAGCACTTTGTAAAGAATTCCAGAATCTAGAAGTGAACCTTGGATCTCTCTTTGATACTATGCTAATAGGTACTCCGTGCAACCTCACTACCTCCCTGATGTACAACTATGCTAGCTTAGCCATAGACATCCTCATATTAATAGCTAGAAAATGAGTACTCTTTGTCACTTGTTCACCTATCACCTAGATAGCATCATGACTTCTCACTGACTGTGGTAAATGAGTAACAAAACCATGGTAGTGTTATCTCATTTCCACTCTATATTTCTAACTATTGCAACACCCCCTTTGGTCTCTAATGTTCCACCTTTTTCTAACACGTTAAACAGACCGTTATAAATTGAGCTACCTCACGCTTCATACCAAACCACTAGAAAGACTCCTTCAGGTCTTGATACATCTTCGTCATTCTAGGATGCATGCTAAGATGACTCTTGTGCCCTTCTTCTACAATCATGCTCTTCAATTATGCATCCTCAGGAATATAAACCCTGCCTCTAAATCTCAAAACAACATAAACTTCTATCACAAAGTCCTTACCTATTTTGTGCCAAGCAAACACACTATTTTCCGAAAGCTAGGATCCTTCAATTGCTTTTCTTTCACCAATCTAAGAAAATCACTAGATATAGTCATATGATTACATCTGATGACATCTTCTCCTACAACCACTTGTAATTTCATATCTCTAAACTGTTCCACCAAATCAAATTCTCTGACCTTCATACAGAGTACAACCACTTGTACTTCTCATGAACCTTTAATTGCTTTGAAGCATAAGCCAACAATTTTCTTTCTTGTATAAGCACACAACCTAATCCTCAATGAGAAACATCACAGTAAGTTGAAAAAGATTTACATGTGTCAAGAATTATTAACACAGGCCACTTGTCAATCTCTGCTTTAACTCTTGAAAACTTTCTTCACACCGATCAGTCAACCAAACGGTTAATCCTTGCGAGTTAGTTGTGTCAAATGTGCCACTATCTTAGGGAATCCTTCTATGAATCTCTTAAAATAGCCAACTAAACCCACAAAACTCCTTATATCTGGTACAAACTTAGGTCGCTCCAACTAAAACACTGCTTCCACTTTAGATGGATCCACTACTATCCCTTGAGTTGATATCCTATGCCCCAAGAACTGCACTTTATTCATCCAAAACTCACACTTAGACAGTTTGATGTACAACTTCTTCTCTCTCAATATGCCCAACATTATCCTCAAATGTTCAAAATGTTCTTCATGCGTTCTTAAACAGATAAGAAAGTCGTCTATGAAGACTACAACAAACTTATCTAGAAACAACCTGAAGATTATGTTCATATAGTCCATAAATAAGGTAGGAGCGTTAGTCACACCAAATGGCATAACTACATATTCATAATGCAAATGTCTAGACCTAAAGGTTATCTTCTGCACATCATCAGCCTTGACTAGTGTAAGACTCGGGAAAAATAAATAAATAAATATTTATAATAAATAAATATTTATTATAAATATGGGTAATGCGATCTTTATAATATTTAATGTGGGAAGTTATGACAAGGAACAGTACTAGGGTTCGAGTCTTGTGTATGCCCTTAATGTGTTAATTTAATTGTTTTATTATTTTATAATATTTTTGACCATGGTGCGTGATAAAATAATCCTAGATTTGTAGGAATACCTGCCAGGCGACACAAGCATATTTGGCTCGTGTTTGGTGTTTTGTGAGTTTTGGACTTTTTTTATCGAGGGAAGATGGGTTCTTAACTGTTGGTTGATTGAGGGAGGAGATTAATTATTGCAATATGATGTGGTTTGAGTTAATTGAACGAATATTGATATATATGAATATTAGGGTTCAAAAGATTAGGGATTTAAGGTTTTGGAGATAATTGTGTAGAAAAAAGGCAATAAAGTTATGTGTGTTTGAAGCATAATGGAGTATATGTGAACTTAAACACATGATTGGAGGGCACTGAGTGGTAAATTGATGAAATGAGGGATAATTGAGATTTTAGGGTTCACATGTGTAGGGAGATAGAACAAAACATATTCTTCCAAAATTCTTCAAAGAAATGGTGATATAGATCCAAAAGGTTCGCTTATGTGATAATCTAGAAAATTTATTTACAAAGCCTTTACCAAGGAGAACTTTTGAGCAATTGATTCACAAAATTGGACTATGTCATCTTAATGATGTAAGTTTACATGAGAGGGAGAATTAGAGAATGTAAAGAACAATATTATATTGAATGATGTACTCTTTTTCCTTTACTAGGTTTTTATCCCAAAGGGTTTTTCTTAGTAATGTTTTAACAAAGCACATTATTTTATCAATGGACACTGAAGGGGAGTGTTATGAATTAATGGTTGTCCATTGATTTGATAGAGTTACTAATATGATTGATACTCATATGATTTATTACTATTTTTGTAAATATATTTTGTATTAAATATTTGATTTGTATCCTTTATGAGTTACAATGTTGTATCTATAAATAGAACTCTTCTCTTCAATAATAACACACACAAAAGTTGTTCTCCATTCTCTCATTCTCTATTCTTCCTTGTATCTTCTTCTCTCTATTATCTGCTTTAATTTATAATAGAAATAACCTTTTAAAATTTCAAAGGAATGTTGAATAGTCAATTATTAACATTTAACAACACTCCTCCTTGAAAATAGTTATATCTTAAATAACATTTAATTAAGTTTTAATTATGTCATAAATTTAATTTAATTTGTAATAATAAATTTTGATAACTGAAACAATTCAAAGAAGTTATTGAGTAATGATCAATTTTAGTGACAAAAGCTAATTAGTTGACTAATTTAAAAACCAATTTATAAACTATAAGTTATTGGTAACTAAAATAACCTTAAAATATTATAACTAGTCTTTAACTTGGTAATTGAAATTGTTTCCATTGTAAATTGGTCTCTAAATTGGTGACTAACATTAGCTACTAAGGTTTTGGCTACCAAAAGAATTGACATCTAAATTAGTTTCTAATCACGAAATTGGCTTCTAAATATATTGTTAGGCATAAAATTGGTAATTATTTAAATATTTTCTTCTAGTGAAATATTTAATTTTTTTCAATTTTTTAATTGAGTTCTTAAGATTAAATTGTCTCATTAATTATATGACATAATTGTTATCTTGCTCTGCTTTATTTTTCCTTATGCATAAAAAATTTAAAACTTTGTGGTTAAAACAAAATGATATTGTGGTCAATATAAAATAACAAATGAATTTTATTGTTTTCATGGAAAATATTTTGTGACGAACCTTTTGTCGTTGCCCAACATATATATTCGAAAACATTATAATGTAATTGTTTCTACTAGTGGTGGTATGCTAGTGCACTTTCATTCCTTTTGCCGATATAACTTTTTGTTGGTATATTACTCATAATATCAATAATTTTAAGGGTTTACAACATTTAGACTCACCTCATTGTAGTTTTGAGGTAGCTCCTAATTTTTGTACGTCTAAGGAAGCTCATTTTTTTGATGAATTGAAAATAGCCTCTAAACAGACTAATATGCCTGGTGTAAAGAAATATTCTAATTCTAATGAAGATGATGAGGCATATCAAACTATCAGAAAACCTGGTCGGAATAGGCCAAAGAAATTTAACACCAAATCTTCCAAACTAAATATTTCTAAACATCTATAGTAACTTTTAAAAGCCTTTTGTGGATTGTGAGTGAGTTTAATATATGTTGAGGAATTTGATTATTGAGCATTTGGATCAGCTGGTACTCCCACATATGCACTATAGCTTTTCATAGATCATACATTGTAATAACATCTAAATAAATATATAAACTTGTATAATAACTTTCAAAGGCCTTTTGTGGATTTTGAGTGAGTTAATATATGTTAAGGAATTTGACTATTGAGCATTTGGATCAACTGGTACTCCCACATATGCACCATATCTTTTCATAGATCCTATATTGTAATAACATCTAAATAAATATATAAACTTTTACAGTAACTTTTAAAGGCCTTTTGTGAATTTTGAGTGAGTTTAATATATGTTGAGGAATTTGATTATTGAGCATTTGGATCAGTTGGTACTCCCACATGTGCACCATATATTGTAATAGATCCTATATTGTAATAACATCTAAATAAATATATAAACATTAATTTTAAAATTTTAGGTTTATTGTAGTCATTAATGATCTTTAAGTATGCATGAGGCAATAGTGAGGTTGCCCGAATTTGGATTCTCTGTTGGGTTTTATTGTGTTGTTCCTCTAGTGTGCATTCATAATACATTGATTACCACTAATTTTGACATTTTAAAATATATTAAAAAGATATTTAAAATACCAACACAATGTATTTTTAATGTTCAGTAGAGGACAGCACCAAAACAACCAATAGAGAATCTGAACTCGGTTGCCCCACCTATTTATATCACCTATCATCCTAGTTTTAGTCCATATACCAACAACAACCATATAATTTTAAAATGGCAATACCAGCCAGAAGAGTTCTACCACTTTACGCTGCCATTCTCGTCGTCTTCTCACTAATATTAGGTAAACTCAATTTCATGATCATAGAAGCTAAACAATTTTCATTGTGATTAATATTTGTGGCTCTTCATAGTGGAATATATGTTCCATTCCATCAAATTCATTAATTTTGCTTCACATTGTAAACTAGATTGTTTGTATAGTAATGTGGGAGAATTGAAAAAAGAAAGGTATTTTTGAAGAAACTAACCATTATGTTATATATTATATATGTTCCTTAAGAAGTTACAATAATGAAGAATTGGTGTTTGAAAATAGTTGGAGCAGAATCGAGATTTGAGAATGGTGTGATGGATTTAGCTGAATTGATGAACAAAAAAGATGTACCAACAGAATTCAAATGTTATACTGAGAACCAAATAAGCAGTTGCATTCCAAATACACCGGATGACAAACGTTGTAATCAACTTTGCTTGGTGCCCTGCGAAAAAGGTGGTCATTCAAATGTTAGTTTTTATAACTAAGTAGATACATAGGTTATTGAAAAAAATTAATACTTACTCTTGTAACATGTTTTTCAAAGCAGATGGAATCTTCCTATGGCATAAATAAAACCATACAACCGTGCAT
>Ga0209589_1011378_pt1 | contig 12553 bp, 6 predicted proteins | sample CowpeawhiteBW_FD_187525 | JGI IMG/M metagenome (GOLD analysis project Ga0209589, IMG submission 187525) | Root nodule microbial communities of legume samples collected from California USA - Cow pea white BW (SPAdes) (version 2) | ecosystem: Host-associated > Plants > Roots > Nodule | place: USA...
CTCTTTGTATATTTTATTGTTATATATATATATATATATATATATATATATATATATATATATATATCCATTCTTAAGCAAAGCTACCCTATGATTTTTCCAGTTCTGGAAACCATTTCTATAATCAATTTATCATTCATTAAATTAAATACAAAACCGAATCTAAAACTATTGGAACTTTATCATTACCAAACTAAATGATTAAATTCTACATTCAATTAAACTTTGCACAGATTTAGTATAGGGAGATTGTTAAACTTACAAACAGAAACTAAAACCAAGTAGTAAAAAGAAAACAGGAAGGTTGTTGAACTTGTAAACAAAAACTGGAACCTAGTAGAAAACAGAAAACATTGATTAGTGAACTTATAAACAAAAGATTTTGTTAAACTTATAAACAAAAACTAAAACCAAGTAGAAAACAGAACACTAATTAGTGAACAAAGAAAAATATTGAACTAAGAATAGGAGAGGGCTGCGCGGACGCAAGCCCCACTACCACAAATTATGATGTAGGTTCTATCCATAGGACAGACCTTAGAGTAATGCCCCTCCCATGTGCAATGGAGGTCAGTACCCTAGGCCATAGACCTTATTGATCGTCTATTGACCCCACCCAGGTAAGTGAGTATTAACGCTGCCAAAGCTTAACTTTATAGCTCGTCCTATCCCTTACATTACCTGAATTTTTCAGTGTGGGACTAATCTACTTCTAATGATCATGCACAGGTGTGTGATGTTCTAAGAGCATTTATCTCCCACAAAGCATGGCATGTACTCTTACGTTTCATCTTCAATCATTCAGTAGACATGTTTCTGTGTCTTCTTGGTTAAACAATTTACACACCCATTGATGTTGTTCTTTCGATTCTGCATATCCTCTTGTGACCATTGATGAAAGCCACACACAGATAAAGAAACATTCTGTAAGACTTCAGTATTTAATCATCTAGACCAAACTACAATGAGAAAATCTTAGAACAGTTTGACATTCATCGAGAATGATTCAATTTCCACATTACTCTTATCTTAAATTAAGTATTTTTTGTAAGATTTTATTTTATTATTTAATTATAAACTGTTATATTTATACATATGAAAAATTTGTTGGTTTTTATAATAATTGTTTAAGTTATATAGTATATATAATATTTATGAAAATATATAAATATTAAACTCTTACTATATTCCACAGTGCAGATGAAGTAAGAATGAAACTACTGAAGTGAACAAAACCTGTGTTTGGAGAACTACCTTGGAACCATGCTGGCGGCGATTCGGAGAATGACGACAGTGGCCGGAGAAACTGCGCGCATCACCAGATTCTCTCTTCATGCCCCAAAACACGTTAGTTACTTTTTCTCTCTATTGTCTTCATACCCACCCTTCTATTGGTATTTTTCCTTAACTATATTTAATCGTTTAGGTTGCAATAGATTGGGTTAATATCTTTTGAGCATGCGTCAATTGATGAAAATTTTCAGATTTATTGCAAGGTTGAAATTTGTAAATAGAATTGATGGAACTGTTATGTCTTCCATAAGTAATAATGATCACGGTTTCTTGTTTTAAAATTTTTGTTTTTGTTTCAGGTAGAGGTGGAATTTGGCGATGGTAGAATGTTCAAGTTATCAGCTGAATTTCTCAGAATAAATAGTCCCGCAGTTGATGGGAAGATTAGGTCAATTGGAGGTGAAAAGGTACTACTCGTACAGAGGTTTTGGGAGCTTCTCAGCATTTAATGGTTGAATTAGGATGTGTTTGGAAAAGTTTCTTTGCATATATATTTGGGCTTATAATGAGAAGCACTTGTTTTAAGTGGTTGAGGCAGCAGATTGTGAAAGTAGCTCATGATTTGTCTCTACGCTGTTTTCAGATTATTTCAGTTAACTCCACAGGATAGCTTATGAAAACAGCTACAATTTATAGGAAATCAGTTTAATCCTATTTCCTTCTTTATTATTGAAACCACTTATGCATGTGAGTTAGTTCTACAATCGTTAGATGAAAGAACTTCTACAAAGTTGAAGCCGTGAGTTAGTTCATTTTCCTTCTTATCCAAACAGGGTCTTATTCTATAAGAGCACTTAATCAAGCTATTTACCCAAATGCGCCCAATAACAATGTCCTTTCTAATATAATCGATTTTGAGATTTTGAATTGAATTCTATTGGTTCCTTTCTAGTTATTCTTCCTTTGATGAACTTGAACCAGGTGATATCTGGGAGACGCCATGTAGGAATCATGTCTGCAGAACCAGTGGGAAACTATGGGGTGAGGTAACACAACAAGCTTTGGCATTGGTTCTAAATTTCAGAGTCCTTGTTTTATTGTCCGTCTGAACTAGACTGCAATGCATGATTGTTGAATTTGGCTGGTTCAGGTTCAATTTTGATGACTTGCATAAGACTGGTATTTATTCCTGGGACTATTTTTATCATCTGGGGAGCAACAAGTTTACCCTTATGAGAAATTACATTAAAACTTTGAAGAAGCATGGACTTAGTAGGGATCCAAGAGGAAGGAAATGATGCAGACTTTAGTTTAACCACCCAAATATAGCTTGAGATTTGGTGGCAGTTGTCAAATATCAGCATGGCACTCTGATAGCTTCATTTGTTGAAGGGTTTGAGTTCAATGAATGGTGAATTATGGATATCAATACTATTGGAGAAGAGAGGGGAATAAAGGAAGGTTTTCCATCCTTTCCGGTTCTTGTTTTCTTGTGAGGAAAGGATAATCTGCGAAGGCAGTTCTGTATTTTCTAGAGAGCTCTTGATTCCATTTTAGATCTTGTTGTATTTTAATTACTGTACCTTGCTTCTTTATTCTTCTTCTTTACTCATATTCATCTATTAAAATCTGTAATCTTTAAAATTCTTTTGACTTACCTGCAAAGTGATCTGAAAAATATTATGGACTTTAATGGAAAAACCCATTTTTTCCTGGTGTTTGGTGATTATGCCAAAACCCTTATAATGCTCATCTTTCCGCTGTGAAAACTTATATTATAAAAACTTTACAAGGCACAATGAACATGATTGGGAGTAGAAAAGGTATCAGTTTTTTTTATTCTCTATCAAGAAGCCAACAGAAAAAGGTAAATATTTCTTCAAAATAAGCTATTTTAACGGTACTGAATATAATTAGCTTTAAAATAAGTCTTCTGTTATATATTTGAATAATTTGATCCCTTAAGATGATAATTAGTTTACTTTATAAGACCAAATTGGTGCAACCAATCTTTGAAAATCCGGGAATGACACCTTGTATATCTTTCGAGGATTAAATTAGAACTTTACTTGTATCTTTATACTTCACTTTTGCTTTATCTCTCTCTTTATAAGTGTTTCAAATATTTATAAGATTAGAAAAATAAAAATAGCTTTCCCATAATAAATTAGAATGGACAATTTGAACACTAATTATTCACATCTTATACCTACAAAACTCTCGAGGTGTAAATATAGCTTATTTTACACCTAAACAGAGAGAGTGAGAAATATTAATCTTTTTGGGTTGGAAGAAGGAAGGATTTGTCTTTGGCTAAAGCTTCCTGTACTCCATAAAACTTTACTTTATACTCTATCAAAAGCTTCTGAAAAATGTTTTTCCTAAAACAAGAGGGGATTAATTTCTAGAAAAAAAAAAAAAAGGAATTGTTTACTGTATTCCGAAAAATAAATTCTGAAATGATAAGAGAAGTGAAAGAGTAGTGTTAGAAGAAAATGAGGATGCAGAGGTAATTTCTTTACCTTTGTTCCCCTTCTTTTCTTGTGGTCCAGATGACAAAAGTGGGCCACAATAGGAATTCGCGATAATTTGCTACAAGCTGAATTAGATTTAAGCTAGATAAGGACAAAGAAATTGGAATATGGAATATGGAATATGTTTTCAAATCCCCATCCAAATATGTAAATAGGATAGCAGCTGCAGAATTGTGTAGAGAACTCCAGATCTCACCAGAACCAAAGTCACAATCACAAAAGATCAGATTTTTTATCATCTGGGTCCAGAAATGTCCAATGCATCCTATAAATTTAAATGCAAACTTCAGCTTCTCAATGTCCTTTGTCTTACCATTAGCATTGACATCCCCTTAGCATCTTTGCCTAAAAGAAAAATGGCCTCAACTGTAGTACCAAATATGAGTTTCTATGCCCACACTTCACCTACTAGAATAAACAAATTCTCCAGTGTCAAATTGCTACCATTGTCAAGCACAGGGAATAGAACTTTCTGCAACAATGTAAAGGCTAAGGCAGCAGGTGAAGCAAGTTTGCAGAAGTTAAAGCAGCAGCAGCAGCAGCAATTGCAGCCAAAGATGAGGGTGCCACAAGCTTCACCTAAAGGTAATTAAACAGTAATAATTCATAATTTCTTTTTATTCCTTCACTAGACATTGAAGATAGTGATTTTGACAAATGACAAATGATTACTCTTTATGCAGTGCTGTTGAACCAATTTCCAGTAGCAAGGACTGTGCAGCAAATGATGGACACAATGGAGAGGATGGTGGAGAATCCCTTAGTTTATGATAGCACTTCACCTTGGATAGTTGCAGGAGATGATGAATACAGTAAGGGAAAGATTCCTTGGGCAATAAAGGAAGGCCAGAAAGATTACAGAATGAGATTCAACATGCCAGGAATGAACAAGGATGACGTCAAGATATGGGTAGAGGAGAACATGCTGGTGGTGAAGGCCGAGAAGACACTTAGAGAGCACCATGAAGCTCAAGCAAACAGTAATGAAGAAATAAGTACAAAATATGAAGAAGATTGGCCTGCCAATAGCTATGGTAGATATAACCATAGAATAGCCCTCCCAGAAAACATTGAGTTTGATAAGATTAAGGCACAGGTCAAAGATGGAATTCTTCATGTAACAATTCCCAAAGCCAACACCTCCGCAAAAGTAATTAACATAGATGTACAATAACTCTAAGCTAAAAATTAAGTTTGTGTTCACCACTACATAGTTTATGTCATCTAATTTCTGACATGAAGGATAAAATGAAACCTTATTTTTATTTCCTCAGCACGATACTGACAGAATTTCAGAAGGAATTTCTCCGAAAAAAAAAAAAGCCATATAAAGTAAATCACTGTAGATGATAAATAAAGGTTTACACATTAAATTCCAATCAAGTCAGAAAACAAAATAAGAATACATTCTGGGTTCATGTTATTCCTTTCGTTAGTGTTGTCACGCACAATCAAATGCAAGAAGCCATGCAAGGCAGACTGAGCCATGCAGGCCCATTTTGTGTTCAGAAAGTTTACAAGAATCTGGCTTACAGATTAGCAAAACACATAGAGGTCATTCGAAGTTAGTAATCTCTTTCTGCCGGAAATAGCAGATTGGTGTAAACTGGATTTCAAGAGCAGTTCATACTTTATCCATCAGTTACACTTTTGCTCTCTGAAAATGTAGGTGGGAATCAAGTGCACTTCACACTGCATCCATTAGTGACTCCTTCACTTTCTGAAAATGTTGATTGATAACTTCTTTGTGGAAAGAACAATCAATTAGGATGGCTTTTTCTTTCTGCCGGTTTGTGAGATGCGCTTCAGCACTTGGGTTTCCTTTTTCATTCCTCTGTAATACAAAGGACCAACATTAATTGGAGCCCTTAAAATTTTCTAAAATTAAGGTTGAGTGAGAAGCTTTGAAGTAAATACCTCTGATATAAGTAAATGTAGAGATAGTATAGTAGCAGCAGTATCACAAGCAAAATAGACAGAAAGATGTAGAACACATTTGTCTTCTTCTGCACATGTCAAGAAATTAGTTAACGAAAATTGAGTATCAGTATATCACTCATACAAGAAATTGTATATAGTTGGACAGGTATCATAGGCATACAAAAAGTAAGAAATGATTTGAAGAAAATAAGACCAATTATAGATTTCAGAATTACCCTGCGCCCTCTTGAGAAAGGTTGACTACTTCCAATGCAGCTGTGTGCCTCACAGAATTGGTGCAAGAACAATTCTGTCAAAGTGTTCACATGAGAAAGCAGTTTCACAAACCACCATAAATGCACAATATTTTGCAAGAATGAAGAAATATTGTAATACCATGAAGTCGGCTTGCCACAGGACCCTCATTAATTGGAAAACAACTGTTGGCTAAGCTCTATGAAAAAAGGTACATTAGAAACACAAAAAAAATAGTTACATTTTATTATTGTAAAACAAGGGATAGACCAAAGCACACCTCACATAGATGTTTATTCCTAGAAGCAGCGGCAGGATTGCACTTTGATTTTTTTGAACCAGAATTCAATTCATGGTCACAGTGCAGTGCACCACATACATCTGCTAAGCAGTGGCTTTCATTCTGGATTCAACACAGCTATCTCATTTCAGTAATTAATGCAACTGCATCACAGATTGAGCAGAGAAGGCTACCAAAATTCTCATCTTTTGGGTTACTATTACAAAATTTTCAAAGCTAAACATAGTAACATATTACTGAAATATGAAAGTTCTCTGAAATATCATTTACTTTTGACGAGGAATGATCATACAAATCAATCCAACAAGTATTTACTTCCTAAATGATAAAACTGGATCAGATTTGTGAATAAAAATATGAATCTTTATCGATGAAACCTACTTTGCAATCCCTTCCCAGATGTGGGTAGATTACCGATAATTGAAACTATACAGAGAAAATAGTAAATTCCCTGGATATTTGAGAGAGATCCAAGACTCTCCATACATCAACTAATTCCTTCTCTCAATCCCTCTTCATATTTATAGGCAAACATGCTTTATGACTATAATTATCCCAGTCACAAATATAATTGACAAATGACCAACTAATTACTAATGGGGGTACCTAACACTACATATTTTGTTGTGTTTCTAGGTCAAGAGGGGATAACTCTCAAAACATAGAGAGAGCTTAAAGAAACTCAGTATTTTACTTTGTCCTGGACATGAATTGAGTCCATTCTTATATGTTAGGCTCGGCTTAAAATTTAGACAAGGCCGAAACAAGCATGATGTACAGCTTGATCAACACAGGGCAACGGTAAGCAGTACTGGAGTTCAGTTTGGCCCTATTACAACTCCACGTTCCTCATGAGATGACCATAATAATGTCACAAAATACAATATTCATTAACTAAATAATGACTGAAGGCATTTTGATTATTCATTCCAACCCAATTTGTACCTTATCAGAGATATTTTAGACAGTTTTCCATTAACAGAAGAATAAAAGATAGTATTGAAGAAGAATTATCTACCAAATTAAGCAAATTGGAGTGCCTGTTGTCAAAATGATGATCAAGATGTTTCTCTTCATAAAAACTTTTCTTACAGTACCCACATTGCCATTCATTTATATCTATATGAAACTTGTGCTGCTCCTGATCTCTGTATATGTCATTGTCAGGGTGAAACCTACACCGTTTTGGGATATGATATTTTTCTTTCTCCACAAAGGGCATCAAATACTGCAGAAAAAATCATATATCAGGAGAATGTACCCTAATATCAACGGGAGTTATTTGTTTGGCTATATTCTAATACCTCTTGAATGATCTTCCAAGCTGTTCTACTTCTTTCTCTAGAGCAATGTATTTGATGATCACCATCCACCTGATTCAAAATTCTGAACAGCTACATCATATATTAGCCACACCAATTCCTGAATCTTGGATCAAGATGCAAGAAAGGCACAGAGATAGACCAAAAGAAAGTAAAAGAAGGAAACAAATAAAACAAATTATACTAATTCTTGACGTCGAACAAACGACAAAAGTTTATCAACTGCGAATCATACACCATTTTAGTTATTTAATTCCTTGCCCTTATCAATAACCGGATAACCACGAAGTGAGGCAGTTAATTCCAAAATGAAAGCTAAAAATTGTGTTCTTCTGGTTCAAAATACTCAAAGTTTAAAGCTCACTCACCTTTCAGCACTTGAATCTGCATAACCCTGTACAAAGAAACAATTGAATATTTATTTTTATACCGTTATGAAATTAGAAAAAATAACTGCACGAGTTTTGGAAATTGGAACTAAAATAAACAAAACAAAACCAGGACCTAACTTAGCTGCTGAAGATGATTGCAAAAAACGGCTCACAATACTAATTTAAAAAGTTCCTACTTCTACGGTGATTCACACGAAAAATATGCCGATCAATTTTAACAGCCAAAAGAAAGGTAGCTAGAAAATAAGAACAAAAACACAGCATGAACAGAAACTGGACTAATTCCTTACACATCACAACACAACTCCCTTCTATAGCAATCCAAATTCAAGCGATCCCAAATAGTCCACGGCAACAAAATGAAACTTTCAGCAAAAAGAGGAGGTAACCACGTTATGAAAGTAAGAAACACAGCATGCAATGCTCAATTCCCATTCCTCAAGTAGAAAAAGTAGAAAAATCATACAAGAACCTAATGATTTGTGCAGAGAAAGAACCAAGGATCCTCAATCGCTTGGATCTCCATTCTGAGTCAAGAATAATCGAAATTCACGCAAACCAAACAGCCAATGATTAAATTCAGCAAAATCCCTCTCAGAAGGAAAATGGGTATTTGCAAAAATTCGAAAAAACTAACAAAAGCACATAAAAGGATCATTTTTGTTTTATAACTACATGATTAGTGTATGAAGTAGGTGAGATTGAAGATATATACCCTTGTGAACTGCAGGGAAAAACAGAGGCCACAAAGAATGTAGAGAAGAAACAATGGATGATGCGAAACCCACATCTTTTTGGTTCTTCCCTTGGTTTCTTGCTTTGTTCCGAACAGAAAAAAAGGTTGAGACTTGCACCAAAAATGTTTTGGTGCAATCTCCGTTGGGTACCAGAAATCCCTTTGCCAGCCACGACGCTTTATCCTATCAGATTCTGCCGCGTGGCCAACCACGGGAATTGGCACGCCGTTTCTTTGACTTCTGCCGTCTAACCTTGGTGGACCTGTAATGTTTTTCTTTGCAAGGTGATTTTAGGTGGATAAAACACCATTATCTTGGCTAATAATAACCCATTTACGGTTACAATATATTTTTGGTTAACTCCAAAAATAACTATGACAATTAAAAACAAATCATATGTTTATAAATATATATATATATATATATATATATATATATATAATCTCAAATAAATTTAATTTATATCAAATACTAGTTTATATTATTTATTTCAAAATTATTAGTCTAAAAATCTCAATTCTATAAATACAAAATATGGTATAAGTATCTTTTAAAAAAATTAATATGAAGTATGTCTCACAGTTAATTTCACTTTCAAAATTTTATTCTCACATAGATCAACTTCATATATACAGAAACATTTCCAACAATATATAAATTAATATAATCTATCATCATAAAATAGAGCAAGTTTGTTAGTTAAAGCATAGCTTTTAAATTGTAGATTAGTCACTTGCTATTCGATTGAGATTTCTTAGGTGAATTCTCATTCAGTAGAAAATTATGCACAACCGACGACGAAAACAACCTATTTTTCACAACCTCAAATAGTCTAAAGGTTAAAAATTTAACATTTTCAAAAGTTTCGTAACATTGTCAAAAATATGTGAATCAATACGAGTTATAGGAGTTTGGCGTAATTCTATGAATCTTGTAGAAAAATTCAATGATGACGTTTTTTAGTGTATGCATTAATATAAGTGTTGGGCCTTAATAGAAGCCCAAACGCAAATGCTCACTATTGGGAAAAGCTTTTTCCCTCACTCTGGACCACACACGTGCACGTCACTCTACCTAACTCACCTTTCTTCTTCTTGAACCTTTCTCCGCTTCTTCTCTGCTCCACCACCGTCAAGCTAATGACTTGGCTTCTCTTTGTCTCCCTTTGACAGCCACGTTCCTTTGTTTCTCACTCACTCACTAAATCCTTTTCTTGTTTTTAGGACACGCACCAGCTTTCATGGAGGAAGAAAGAAAAGAAATAGCAAGGGAAATATATGTTTTTTTTGCAGAGAGAAGGTAATCTACTTTTTATTGAACATGCGTATGTATATCTCAAATACATGAAACTGAAGCAAGTATTTATATGCTGTTACCTTGCTTTGTTTGTAACAAAAAAACCGAAACTGAAACTAATTTTTGGTTACAACTGTCAACACCCCCCCTTAATCCAAAAATTCTAGGCTTGTCATTCCAATCTGTTTTCTGAGCTTGTCGAACCTAGCTTGCTTCAGCGGCTTGGTGAAGACATCAGCTGTTTGCTCTTCTGTACGACAGTAAAGTAGGGTTAGCTTTCCTCTGCTCACTTGATCACGAAGGAAATGGAACTTCGTGTCAATGTGTTTACTTCTCCCGTGTAAAGTAGGATTTTTTGACAAGTTGATTGCTGACTTGTTGTCAATGTTGAGCTGAACTGGTTTCCTGTAGTCCAGTTTTAGCTCCTCCAAAACTACCTCCAGCCACAAACTCTGACAAGCTGCTTCTGAAGCAGCTATGTATTCTGCTTCACACGATGATAGAGCCACGACCTTCTGTTTCTTAGAGCACCAAGAAATTGGTGCATCTAAGTATCTGAATAGGTACCCATAGGTACTCCTTCTCTCCACCTTGTCTCCACACCAGTCTGAGTCAGAAAATGCTTCTAACACAATTTCATTTTGCTCATCTGCCTTTGGGAAGAAAATTCCCCAATCTGTAGTACCTTTTAGGTACCTCAATATATGCTTAGCAGCAGCCATATGGGGTGTTCTCGGGTCATGCATGAACCTGCTTATCAGACCCACTCCAAAGCTTAGATCTGGCCTACTATTACAAAGAAATCTTAGTGAGCCAACAATCTGCTTGTACAAAGTCCCATCCACAACTTCAGCTTCCTTTTCTTCTGTCAGCTTTAGTCCAGGCAGCACTGGAACTGCAGCCTCATTGCATCTTTCCATCTGAAATCTTTTTAAAATCTCATGTGCATATTTCTTCTGATGTAGGAACACTCCCTTATGCGTGTGCACAAACTCTAGCCCGAGAAAGTAGCTTAGTGTTCCTAGGTCTGTCATTTCAAACTCTATCTTCATTCTCCCTTTAAACTCTTCAATTTCTTCTTCCACACTCCCTGTAATGATCAGGTCGTCAACATACAAGCATACAATGAGTGTGTTTGCATGACTTGTCCTCTTCACATACACTCCAAACTCAACCGTGCATTTCACAAATCCTAACTTGGCCAACACTGCATCAATTAATTTGTTCCAAGCTCTAGGAGCTTGTTTAAGCCCATACAAAGCCTTTCTCAGTCTATATACAAGGTGTTTTCTCCCCTCCTTCTCAAATCCGGGTGGCTGTACAATGTACACTTCCTCTTCCAATGGGCCGTTGAGAAAAGCTGACTTCACATCCATTTGACTCATTTTCCAGCCTTTTGAACTAGCAACTGCTGTGACCAGCCTCACAGTTTCCATCCTTGCTACAGGGGCAAACACCTTTGTATAGTCAATTCCTTGTTGCTGCAAAAAACCTTTTGCAACCAGCCTGGCCTTGTGTTTAGCCACAGATCCATCTGGCTTCAACTTCAGCTTGAAAACCCACTTCACATCAATGGGCATTTTATCATGTGGCAGATCAACCAACTCCCATGTCTTGTTCTTCTCAATTGCTTCCAGCTCTTCTTTCATAGCATCCTTCCATTCCCTTATTTTCAAAGCTTCTCTCCATGTTATAGGTTCTGTATCAGCCATTAATGCTTGATGAACCAAATCACCACCACTTATACTTACACCATCACCATAAACTTCATGGCCAGCAAGTCTAGTAGAGGGGAACCTTGTTCTCTGGGTTCTTCTATTGTTTGGAACAACAACAGTACTTTCAGTTTTATCTTCCAAGACACATGGAACATGTGTCACCACATCATCCTTATTCTTCCAATCCCAACTAGCTGCTTCATCTACCACCACATCTCTACTAATCACCACCAAATTCTTTTCTGGATCATACAACTTGTATGCACCTGTTGGATGGTATCCAATCAAAATTAAAGGCTCACTTTTATCATCTAACTTCTTCCTCCTTTCATCTGGAATATGTCTATGACATATTGAGCCAAAAATCTTCAAGTGTTGCACGTGTGGTTTGGCACCAGACCAAGCTTCCTCTGGTGTCACTGTTGTCAACCTTTTTGTAGGGCACCTATTGAGGATATAGGCAGCAGTGGTTACTGCCTCTCCCCAATAGCTATGTGGCAAATTTTTCCCTTTCAGCATGCATCTTGCCATGTCCACCAACATCCTATTTCTCCTTTCGGCCAACCCATTGTGTTGTGGTGTGTAAGGTGCAGTCACCTCATGCACTATCCCTTTTTCTTCACAGAACTTGCTAAAATCCTTGGACTTGTATTCTCCTCCACCATCTGTCCTAAGGATTTTTAGACTCTTCTCAGCCTGTCTCTCCACTCGTGCACAGAATTTTTCAAACACAGAAAATACATCTCCTTTCTCTTTTAGCAAATACACCCATATCTTCCTTGAGAACTCATCTACAAAGGTGAGGAAATATCTATTTCCTCCAAGTGATGGTGTGTCCAGGGGAC
>Ga0209589_1011383_pt1 | contig 12550 bp, 8 predicted proteins | sample CowpeawhiteBW_FD_187525 | JGI IMG/M metagenome (GOLD analysis project Ga0209589, IMG submission 187525) | Root nodule microbial communities of legume samples collected from California USA - Cow pea white BW (SPAdes) (version 2) | ecosystem: Host-associated > Plants > Roots > Nodule | place: USA...
AAAAATGAGAAAACCATAAATAAAAAAAAAAAAAAGTAAACCAACCCCCTCTAATAAAGTTAGGTTATTACGGAGAACTTATGTTGTTAAAGATATCTGCTGGAGGAATGAAATGGTCCATGGAGAGTCCAGGCACGTTGAACATCACATCATCAATGGTCCAGATCTCTTCCATCCGGGTTCTGCTATGCTGCATCGAGAGCTCGCCGAACCGGAACACCGTCGCGATGGAGCGCCCTTGATGGGCGATGAGGACGCCATCAACGTCTCTGTAGTCGCCGATGCTGCTCCCTATGGTGGTCTCCCAGAACACCGTATCATTGTCCTGCGTTGGGACCCGTGTGAGGTGAGAGTCTTCGAGGTATATGAGGAGCCCACTCTTTTGGCAAAAGTAACCGTAGAGAATGTGCCTTATCACTTCTGCGGGACCCTCGCTCCGTTCAACCACCGCCGCACGATCCGCTGAAACCTTCAGCACAAAGCAATCAACGGTCCCGATTCGGTTCTCGCCCAAGCACTGCGCGTTCGTGAATAAACTCGCTGTGGTCTTCGGATCCAAACCCTGAAATGTACACCAACAAAGCGTTGTATTTAGAAAATTGAAATTGCTACGAGATATTATTGGGTGACCTGACCTTGGTTAACATAACAAATAATTTACAAAAAAATATTTATCACTCTTAATTTTTTCATAAATTTGAGTTGAGTTTTAGCATGGATTTATTAGAGTAGAACATACTTGTTCTACCAATTTATCTGAAAACATTTTCACTTACTGAATGAGGAGATTCACTATAATTTGATGGATGAGTTGTTTATAGAATAGATCTGATACCACATTTAAAATAAAATCTTTAGACTTTAAACTTGTACTCAAATTTCTAACATTGACCTATGACAACTTGTTTACAATGATGAGAATAAAATAAGGACGGAATTGTCGGTTTAAGGATACTACAAGCGAACATTTGTAACAATCCGAAAAATGATAAATTGAATTTATGATGTTTTTGAAAGAAAGAAAGAAAACACTTGGTGTTGATAAAGGAAGGAAAGGGATGTGATGCGTTATCCTAAGCAATGGGAAACATTAGGTGAAGAGTGAGAGAAGTACAAAATGAAAAAGGGAATATTTAGGCATGAAAGCAGGGCCAATAATGCAGTGGAGGAAGCACCGTTGAATAAAGTGCAGAATTAAAAGGAAAAGTTAAAGCAAAAGGATAATCCAAGGTAGCCTTAGGTACCTGCAATAAGTGGCAATCCCAAGATCATGACTCATGAGCCATAAAAATAATCATAGATGACGTCAGATTGACAGTCACGTGGCATGGAAGTATACTAATTCTTCAAGAAAACAACTCTACATTGTAGGGTAAAGCATGGGACAGTTTCTCCATCATTGTCAGCTCGATATATACCCTTCATTCATTGGGATTTCAATTTTGTTTTTCAATCTTTATATTTGTTTCCTACACTTTTATTCCTACCCTATGTCCCCCCAACCCTCAATTCCAACAAATAAAGTCTACCCACCCATAAAATCAACCCAACTTGCTCAATTTTTGTTTGGCATCATGCCGAAGAAAACAGTGAACAAAATCACTTTTTGTTTTTAAATCTCTCTCTCTCTCTTCGTACTAAGACAAGTTTTAACATATTTAGCAAAATAGGTTTCACTCTACCAACCAAATCAAGTTAATGAGCCACCCACCAAATCAGCAGAAAAACAAAAGCTTTAGATTGTGCTATATGCATATAATTAATGATTTTGATTCTTTGTTATACCTGAATGATACGGCGCAAGGGTCTTTGAGGTCCTTTTGCTGCATGTGTGCCTAGCCACGGTGTGTGCCGCCACACAGTTTTGCCATTGCTTCCTGCAACCACCTTGTGATCACCAACCACCAATTCAAGTGACCACATCCCAGGTAGCATCTGCCAAAGTACGAAGCAACCATTTTCGCTGCTTCTTGTTCCCAGACACTTAACATTCTTCCCAGATGAAATCTCTGTCTCACAACATATCATCTTCACCATGCCAGTGGCATACATGTTCTTACTGTCCTTTTGCTGCTTGAGGCACCCAGTTGCAGCCAAATACTGCTGGATAATGTATTTGGCAGTTGAAGTTTCCTGAAGTCATATTAATGGAAAATGTATCATAAACCGAAATCAATAGTACTAAACATTTGCAAATTAAAACCTTTACTTGTGTGCAAAAGAAAAAAGGGACCAAACTTAGATACAGTATAAGTTACTTTCTGATAGTTTAACTTGATAAAAGATCAACAAAAATGAGTGAAATAAAACATTAGTAATGATAGGACAAAAACATTAAGAAAGCACCATAGAAACTTCATTAAATTGTGTCCAAACAGAAGAGGTAAGTATTGAAGTGTAGAGAGAGGAAGGAGAGAGAGAGAGAGAGAGAGAGGGATGACTTACAAATGGGGTGTCTTTGATGTGAATGCTAAGGGTGGGATCATGAGCTGAGGGAATAGGGGCCAAAGGGCATCCCAAGACACCAAGCAAAAGCCTTAAATCTTGGGTCTTGGCATGAATGGTTCCATAGAATGATTGTGAGAAGGTTCCACCTGGGGAGATCTTCTGAGTTTTGAACCATTCCCTTATGACTTCCCATGAACTCTCTTTCTTGGTGCCCTCCTCTTGCATTTCAGGGCCAGGACCTTCGATTAAGGGTGTCAAAGGTTGTGGAGCCCAACTCTGGCGCCAACGTGCTCTAGAACCCATTTGGGGCATGTAAGAGTCTCGAGAGTAATGATTATTAGGAAGAAGGAATGGAAGTGAATGCAGGAGAAGATGCTGAGAGAAAGAGAAATATTCAAACAGAAGGAGGAAAAAGAAGAGGTATCAATGTGAATGTGGTTTGGGAGTTAAAAAGAGAGTGTGCTTGTGTTTGTATTTGTGTTTGTGTGAGTGAGGAAGTAATGGGGAAGAGACAAAAGCGACAGATTATCTGTTCAACGGCAGAGAAATGACATTATTATATAATACAAACTCGCATGTTGGGTTGTCTATTTGCTTTATTCCACTTGCTTTGGGACTCACTCTTGTCGTTATATTTTTATACTGTTTACATATTTTTTTTATTCTCTCGAGCTAACCTATTCCCCATGCCACCATATAGGTCCCATGGGCATTGGCCTACCACCTTTGATCAATTACTATCTCTTTCCATCACTAAAGTTTTTTTTTTCATTTTTTCGATATTTGAGTTCTAGGAATATCTTCATAACTTGTCAAAATATATGTTTATTGATTCTTTGCTAGTACTAGATGATGAGTCATGTGTACTACCCTTGATCATTTGTAAATTGTATGCTTTTGTTATGAGTTGGGTTTGTTTGCGTACGGTGTTTATAGTTATCGCGAGTTGAGGAGGAGGAGGGTTGTAGAATGAAGTGCCACTAGGAAAATATTTTTTTCTTAAGCTCTGAATTTTTTAAGATGAATTATGGTAACAACCAACGAAACCGAGACATGTCACATCAATGGCATGTCCCGTGTTTGACACGTATAGGACACCAACACTCGTACGACACGTATCAGTTAAGTGTCCAATTTGATAGATATTTTTTTGTTTTTAACATGATTTTGACATGACTCTAACATAATGTTAATAAGCACAAATTCAATGATTTTCTAAAAAAACCTATAAACTTGTAAATTTATCACATAAGTTTCTATTATGGTTATAAAAATAAGGAAAAAATATTATATGATTACTACTTTTCACTTTTTTGGATATTAGATTGATAAATTAGATTTATTTTTGTGTTAGTTGACAATTTTTTAGTTGAAAGTTTGAAACTAATATGTATATGCATGTCGTGTCTCATGTCCTATGTTTTTCAATTTAACTGTATCTCTGTGTCCGTGTTCGTGTCGTATCTGTGTCCGTGTCCGTATATGGGCTTCATAGGTAACAACATTTCCTCTATTATCACTAGTGCATATTTGACTTTTTAATTCGTCTTATAGGCTTCAGTTATAGCGGAACCGAAACCTATAAGGAGGCGGTGGCATTTTTACAATTTTGAGAACTTTTTTGCCTCGGGTCTCCTAAGAACCAATGCAGTAAGAAGTTTTATGCCTCGGTTACAAATGAACCGAAGCCTATAAGGCAACCCAGAACCAAAATTTCAAAAATGTCACCAGCGTAAGATGTTTTGGCCTCAGTTATTATTGGACCGAGGCAGTAAGTACTTTAGGCCTTGGTTATTAAATGAATCGAGGCCATAAAGCCTGTTATAATTCCCAATTCGCGAACCCTCTCCATTATTCATCATCTCTCACAGTTCTTTGTACGTGAACCCTTTGCACTCTCTGCCACCACCACTGTCCAGCTCTGTCGCCTCTGTCGCGCCATCCACTGTCGCTGATTGCATCATCGCCTCTCGTTGTCGGTGAGTTCGAAAAATGGGTTTCCCTTCGCATTTTTTTTTTGCGTTTTGGTTCGTTTGTGTTGCTTTGGGGTTCACATATTTAGGGTTCAAAACACACCATTGCACTGTCACAAAGAGACACCGGAAGAGAAGAAGTGTCATTACCATCGTGAGCTCTCCCGCATTCACACAACGACATCAGTGGTCGCGCAAACCAGATCGGCGATTACGAAACCTGCAAATCAAAAAATCATATATGCAAACATTGTCGCGATCCATGTAGATTCATAAACCACCACTAACAACCGTTGTTGCGCGCGAGCCACGAGCCCCACCACGAACGCGCTACCACGACGAGAACGCCTCCACTACAGACGCGCCTGAGACACCGTTGCATCTTTTAATTTTCACACCCGAGGCCAAAAGCCATCCCTTTTGGCCTCACCCTAATATGCCTCAGTTCTGGAACTAGGGTAGAATATCAAAAACAATCGGAGCCAAAAGCCCTTATTGCACTAGTGTATATTCACTAAAGAAATAACATTTAATATGAATTTACTGAAAGAATTTATTTTCAAATTTATAATTAGCTTTAAGGATAATAATCAAAGTAATATATATATATATATATATATATATATATATATATATATATATATATATATATATATATATATATATATATATATATATATATAACACAAGAAAAGCACTAATTATTGATGGATAAAATTTATCACTAATATAACAAAAAAATTTCGATAATCGACTCTTCCTCTTCACCATCTTCCTCCTTTACCGTTGTTGTAATCGACTTTTATCCCTTTTCCTCTTTTTCCTCCTCTTCATCTTTGGCCACCCACTATTGTTGTTGTGGCCTCCACCGCTACTCTGCCACTACAATGTTGTTGTCGCTACTGCACATCTACAATCGCCATTGTCACCAATTCTGGCTTTTCCTCCTCTTATTTTTCTTCCTCCTTCTCCTCCTCCATCTCTTCTTATCACTCATCTCCACTTAATCCACACTATTAAAAATGTTGTAGTTACCAACGGAATTAAATCCGTTGGTAAATTTTATTTACCAAAGAATTTTTAAATTTTAATTATTGATGGATAAATTCGTCAGAAATATAAAATTTATTTACCAAGGGATAAATTTGTCGGTAATTGATCAAATCAAATTAAAAGTAATTAAAACGTAAATAATAAATAAAAAAACCTTCAAAAGGAATATAAAATTTATAAAAATGTTTAATTATTGAAAAATGTTTATTCAACAAAAAAAATATAACATATAGAAAAATATTTATTTTAGATTTTTTTTATAATATAAGTTTTTATCATTATTAGAGTAAATTATTATTTTTAAAATTTTTATGTTAATTCACATAAATTTTATTAATAGAAGTAATTTTAATCATAAAATAATATTTATTCTAAATTTTCTTTGAATTTTTTTTCACTATAATTATTATTTTTAAAATAATTGATTATCACTATTGATAATCAATTGTCATTTGCTTATAATAGATTATCATGGCTGAAAATAGATTATCACAGTGAGAAAAATGTTTTCAGAAAAGTTTCTGTGATAATCGATTATCACTTATAACAATCGATTATCTATGGTAGTTGTGACTTAACTTCTCATATTCTTAACCTAATTTCTAAATAGGCTTCTATAAGTAAAGTGGTAGACTTTCATTTGGAAAACACATAAGTTAGAGAAGTCTAAGTACTTGAGAACTCTCTATGGGAAGACTTTGAAAAACCTAGTATGGGTAGAGCAATAACTTTCATCAAGTGAGATACTGAGTTATTGAGTGTTGTTGTTGTTAGGAGAAGTCAGTCATCCATTGTATGATTCAAAGGAGGTGTTCATTCTTTGTGTGATTCGAGGAAGATGTTTGCATCCCTTAATCTGGTTGAGTGTTGTTGTTGTTGTTGCTAGGACAAGCTTTTAGATTTCAAGGGAGGTGCCTTCATCTCTTGAGACTTCAAGAGAGGTGTCTTGTAATCCTTTATTCTCTTAATCTGGTTGTACTCTGATTATAGTGATTAAGTTAATCTCCTTGTTTAAGATATTAACAACTGGGATCTTTTGATATGAACTAGTATAAATATCTGTGTATTTTTCTCTTCCTTACTCTCTTTATTTTATTGTGGTTATTAAAATAAATGAAAGAATTTTAATTGATCTTTGATATTAAAAGGAAAAAATTTTAAAGCACAATTTTATTAAGAACCCAATTCACCGTCCCTCTTGGTTTTTGTCCATTAACAAATTATTCCGCTACATGTTTTTTCAACAACTTTTACATTTTACATACAAATTTTAAAGCTATAGGATTAGAAGACAAAACCTACGTACGTGCTTTGAAAACAGGAGCAAGGCATGAGCGTGTTTTGGAAATGGGAACAAGGCCCACTAGTGGGCGAGCAAGACACAAAAGAAAATGAGAGAGAATATGAACCTTGGCAAGTGACAAACCTACGATTGCACAAGGTGGGTATACTTAGATAAGGAAGAAAACAAGAGAGAAAATGAGAGAGACAATCTTAAACGCACTAGAAGAAGACAACGATGAAGAAAACGAGTAAGAGAAACCTAAATGCAACCTGGAGGAAGAAAACAAGTTAGAAAAATGAAAGAGAAAACCCTATTTAGGGGTTCGCAGCAACGAGAGACAAAAGTGGTATGTGCGAGCAAAGTAAAAATGTTGGACGTTGAGTAGCAGTGTAGCGGAGCACTACATTTATACGACGAAGAATGGAGGTTAGGAAGAACGATGGAGAATGACACAAAAAAGAAGAAGAAGAAGAAGAAGCGGTGTAAAGAAGGTGAATAAATAAAGTCTCTACAACTTTTTGAAATTTAACCCTAGACAGAGTTTTAGACCTCGATTATTTAAAACAATCGAGACATAAATCTCTGTATAAAATAAAATAATTTAAAAAAATGACAATTTTGAAATTTTAGCAAACTTATTACTAGAAGTTATTCTGACATTTGTAGTTATAATTTATTAAGTAATTAAAAAAGTTATTCTTATTACTTTTTTATTATAAAAATAATATTAAATTAACCTTTAGGTTATAAAAAGTTAAAATATTAATAAAAAAAAACTATAAAATGCGAATTTCATATAATAACCCTTGTATTAAAATAAAATTTGAAAAAAGAATCTTAAAAACAATATAGTGTAATAAAATGTATTTAAAGTAAAATAGAAGTTTTGGAAATAAATTGAGAAATATATCCTAAAAGTTATTCAACCCATCTGAACAGGGTGAAATGAGTAACCCCCAATAACAAAGTCTCTTACGAATCCAATTTTGAAAACAGTGATTATATATTAAGAAATTGAGGTGAATGACATAAGCGTGTACTTTTGAGTGAAGGAAAAAGAAAACTGGTCCATGTATGATTCTGAAGTGCAGGATTATTGAAGTGTGAGTGCAGTTGCAGCAGAGACAGAGAGAGGAAGAAAAAGAGTGTGTAGCAGAGAGGATAGTGCACGCATGCGCCTGCACCTGATTCCATGTACGTAGGACAAATCTGCTACCGTATCTTCTTTTTAATTCTACCTAATCCAACCAAGATTTTGCTAAAACATCTCATCTAATCCCAACCATCACTCCTGCGTAATCATCTTCTTTTCATCACCATTCATTCTTCTTAAAAAAAAACACTGCCACCTCGATTCTAACTATCTCTTTTATTACACATCATTAGAATATCATTGTATTTTCTAAAAGTAATTTGTACTAATGTTTCGTATCAAATAAAAAGACGTAATGCACCAACAATAAAGAAATCAAAAATTAATATCTTTTCATGTGAACCTTTTTTTTTTCTTACTTTTATTGAATCTCCAATCAAAATTTCAATTGATTTTATTTTCTAACTTTCTTAATTCAAACAAACTCTTAACTAAATATATATTGATAGTCCTAATTATACTCCAGCCTAATTTATTAAGTTATTGCCCTATTAACGGTATTATTAAATCATCGCTACTTCAGAAAATCTTTGTGGAAAAAGTTTTTATATATTAAAACTGGACAAAATTTTTATTACAATTCATTGAAAAAAATTTAGAGATGAATACATATAGTGTCATTGAAACAGAAAAACGTAATTAAATATTTTATTAATTTTTTGGGATATCTGATATAAAGATAGTATAAGAGAATTTACGATTACTTTATAAATTGATATTTCATTTCTACGTGGCATATAACATATATATTGTTACTTCTGAAATACTTACGTTTAGTGCGCTTATTCTAAGATCTTGTAAATAAAGCTCATGCTACGTACTTTTCAGTATTGTTTCTAAACACCATTACTTTTTTTTTTATCTAATTTTAATAAATAAGCTTTGGCACGGGACGGAAAAAAATTATGCTTAGAAGTTGGAGTCACATACAGCAAGTTACAAAATCTATGTGTTGGTTGAAGTGAAACAGGATCCGATACTTTAAACACGTGATCTCAAGTTTAATGTCGAATCTATGTGTACGTGGAAAATATAATATTGGGATGATTTTCACTTTATGAACATGATTCAATTAAGAAAAATGATAGCCCAAGAATCAAAAGACAAATATGGAAATTACTTTTAAAACGATGTTAATATGGATCTTGATATTTAAATTATACAGAAATATGTACTATAATTCTTTAATCATTTTCTCCTAAATATAGCATAGACTATAAATAAAGTTAAATTACATTATAAAAGTGGACATCATTACCTTGTAAGAATGGTAAGGTTTAAATGGTTAGAAGTATTAGTATAATTTTAAAAGAATTATTAATTAAAATAAAATTCTACTGTAACTAATGGTTTAATGCAATATTAATCCTAAAGTTAAATACTATTTATCTATAAATTTTTTTTATTTTATTTATTTCATTAATTACAAATTAATGTTTGCTTAAATGATGACAATTGATTCTTATGTCTCTTTTCTCTACCTATAAATACTACATAGGTGCACAGGAAAAACACACAAAAATTACTAGAGTTTATATAAAAGTGTTTTGTCTCCCGCCTACACTATTTTTTAAAACACAGTGGTATTCATAAGGTCCAGAGATCCTTCGTTGATTGACTGATGGGTTGTTATATCTTAGGAGAGAAACACATGTGATTTTGTTTTGCTTGTGTAATAGAGTCTTTTCTCTCTAAGGAAGTGCTCTATGTACCTCAACCTATAATATTTCTCTTCCTTTTCTCATCTACTCTTTATGTCTTATTGTTATAAGAATCATTGGGTCTGATTAATATTTTTTTATTCATATATATTTCTTATTATTATTATTGCTCTAATAATTATTGTTATATTATTCATATTTTATTATTATTAGTAAATTTGATTATTTATTTTCTAACATAAACTCACCTTCTCGGTATAAGAACTAATTTTATTAAAATAATTCTTTGTAATGAATTAAGTATTTATGATTATAATGAATTACAATTACAAGCTAGTTTTATGACAATAAATTATGTTTAAATTCGCTTTCTAATGTAATATTATAATATAATTTACCAAAATTTATTGGGTCTATCATTCTTGAATCACCCACAAATAGTCTCATATATAAAATGTACATATATAGACATGAGATGAGATGTATGTTAAAAATCTCACATAGATTAAAAATAATACAATATAAAAGTGGAGTTGATCATCAACTTGAGAAGATGGGTGATATTTTTGCCAAGTCATTCTATGTTTTTCTATTATTATTTTTCTTTAAATGTATTTTTACATATCTTATTCAATTATATTTGTAATAATAGCAAAGAACAAAAGATAGATATAAAAACTAATTTATAATAAATGTGAAACACCATCTTCCTTTTTTTTTCTATAAAGCCCAATACAAATTTAACTTTTCTTGTTAAAAATAGTTGTGTATATATGTGTAAGTGACAACAACATATATTGAAAAAAAAAAATGTATCTTATTGATGCTTTAATAAATTAGATTAGGATGCATTATAGTTAGCAATGTTGAATGAGCAGTGCTATCATACAATTTGAGCCAGCTAGAGAAGTAGACAGTGGTAGGTTGGTATCATGATCAAGTAATGAGGTGATTGGTGAGAGATGGTGTTGCTGAGAAGGTATTTGAGGAAATGTGAGTGCATGATCCTGATCTTCAAAGTTAAGCTCTTAGCTTTAATGGATGAAGGGTGATTTTCATAATGGTTGAAGAGTCCTTCCATACAAATATATGTGTACTTGTCATATTTGTTGTAAAGGAATGAAAGTTGCTACTCCATCACACCCAAGTTAGATCAAATCTGACGGACATAGTAACAGTATCTATCTGTTGCTATCATCATTTTTTGCTTTATATAGAATCCACATGCAAAGTAAGATTATGATTTTGCAACATTCGACATAGACATTTTAAGCAAGAATAAACTAATGAGTCTCCCATCCTCCATGTAGTTGTTTATTTATTTGTCTTTAATTCTTGTGTGATTCATAGGGTTCGTACAAGTCCCTTCATCGTTTAATTCTCTTGACTCATTTGTTCATATTCTTTCGGCCTATTTTCCTATAGCCCAAAAATATAATCCACAACCCATATGTCTTCTCTTCCTGCACCCGCATAATTTCTAACCGCACTGAAACTAACCATCTAACTCTGAATTACCTTTTTGAAATATTCTGGAATAAACTCTCAAGATCCTATCCAATTGAATGTTTCATAGTCTAGCTAGCTCTTTAGAAGATATTTTCAAATTCAGAACTATACCTCGGAACATTTAATCATTTAAACATATTTTTTCAACATATCTTTCCCTCCCTTCGATATTCACTATTCGGGTACAGGTTTTTGGAGGAAGTTTTCCAAGAAAAAAAAAAGGCATGGTGCTGTGGGTAAGGAAGGTGTAGAATGGAGATGGAGGTGTAATGAGAAACTTCTCAATCTTTTCTGTATCTACATCATTTCTATCTCATTATTTAGAAAATAAAAAGGGCGGTTCTAACTGCATTCACATAATTCAGAATTTAGAAAACAAAGAGAGAATAAAAAGGACGGGTTTTGGTATGGGTGGTTTAAGTAGGGCATTATGCAGTAAAGTGGACTTACTCTATCTACTATAAATATAAGAAAACAAATATAAGAAACAAGTATTGTGGATAAAACTAATTTATCCTTACTTAAAATTTTGACACATGCTTTTAACCAAACAAATGCAGAATTGCCTGAGTTACCTCTCTTGAAAATATTTTGGAATAAGATTTCAAGATTTTCATAGTATGAAACAGAATTTTTAGCACAAAATTCCTTAGTATGCAGAAGGTTTTCAGAGCGTATTAATGCATTTTGAGATGAGGTTTTTGAATAAAATTTATGAACAAGTTTTTCATAACAAAATTTTCAAAACATTTGAGATGTAACAAAATTTTTGGAAATATATGATACCTTTCATAACTAATCCTCCGAACAAGCGTCCAACCAAAATCACCGTTTACTGTCCCTCTTCTTCTCTATCCAAAGTATGCAGTAGGAGACAACATCGATAAGTAGATGCAGGGAATCGATAACTAGATGCAGAAGGTTATTTTAGTCTTTAAAGAAGGTTATTTTAGTCTTTCTGCTCGAAGAATGAGCGTGGAGTTATTAATCATTGGGTGGGGAGAGAAAAAGCCCACAGTTTTCCATTACAAACAAGTAAAATCTTCATGATTTTTTAATAGGAAATATGGTAATCCATAATTCACAAGTTGTGTCTCCTTCATTAGGAAACGTTATTTTAGAAAAATAGTTTTACAATTCAAATTACCATTTTTTGAAATTTAAAAGTTCATTAATTGATGTTACTAGGTCCACATATGGTCCGAAGGTTCTGTTTTATTCTTTTGGATTAAGTATGTTTTTAGTCTCTGAATTTTGGTCCAAAATTGGAATTCGTCCTTGGTCGAAACTTTGATAAATTTCGGTCTCTAAACTTTAAAAATAAATGAATATAATCCTTTTAACCCAATTTTGTTAACTCTTTTTTAGGTTTCGAACACATTTCTCAGTAAATATTGGAGTTGTTTACGCCATTTGACACATTCTCGACTCAATATTTACTGAGAAATGTATTTGAAACCTAAAAAAA
>Ga0209589_1011387_pt1 | contig 12547 bp, 8 predicted proteins | sample CowpeawhiteBW_FD_187525 | JGI IMG/M metagenome (GOLD analysis project Ga0209589, IMG submission 187525) | Root nodule microbial communities of legume samples collected from California USA - Cow pea white BW (SPAdes) (version 2) | ecosystem: Host-associated > Plants > Roots > Nodule | place: USA...
AAAAAAAAAAAAAAAAAAAAAAAAAACTTATATTCTGTCTACCATGAAGCCACACAAATATGACACTTAGATTCACATAAGATACACTAAGCGAAAACATATATAACTCATGAAAAACATCAGTCATTGATCATGCCATGAGTAAGTCTGCATAAGATGATGAAGTGGGAAAATTGAGTACAATACCTGGTCAATTGCAGAAGGATGTTTACCATGGTGAAATGTGGATACAAGGATAGCCAGAGCATGAACATGGTTCATGCTCACATTAAACTGATCTTGCAGCATTCGGGCTCTCTCATCACACATATTGGTTAGCATTTCTTCTCTTCTCTGCATGATGTCATTATTTAGGTGCCAAAATAACCAAAAGGACCCAATTATTCCAAGTGACACAAATACAACAAGTAATTTTTTCCTCCACCTCCCAGCACCCCTTGATGGACCCCGTGGAAAATGCTTCAGCCGCTTTTGTTGTGGAGCTGGATGCCCCTGAACCATCTTCTGCTTTTGACTCCTCCGTAGTAAACAGAAGTAGGATATTATAATTCCAGTGAGGACCCACCAGAATCCTTTAGTTAAATTAGATGAACTCACATGACCCCAAATTGCAGATACCCTCATTTCCCACGGTTGCACAATGTTCTGCAAAGCCAACATGAAATAGCAAATTAATTATTTAATAGAAGTACATGTTTCAAATAAACATGCAAGGAGTGCACGTTTTAATAGTCACAGCACGAGCTTAGAAGCAGAGTCTGTGGTATAAATGACAACATGGAAAAGGCAATATTTGCAGCAACTAACCCAAAATCCACTATTTTTCCATCAACATGACTATAATGTTAGGTTGTAGGTTGAATGATTTGAAATGCTAGACTATCACTGGTAATGCCCTGTCTTTTAGACACCAAGACAAGATTTATTACGGCATAGCCAAACTAAAAAGAATGCCATGATTCTGAATAGGCAATTTAAGGGAATCTATTGATTACATTCAAGTGCATTCAAAATGGTACCACTGTAGAATAAGATGATGCATTATTAGTAGTTGCATTTCTCACCTAGCTAGCTTCCACAAACTCACCATTCTTACAGAAAAGGATAGCTAGGAATTCTAAAGTCCGTCACTATGCCCTTTTATCTCCATTCAATCAACAACCATATTATGCCTCCCTAGGATAGGTTAAGCAGTGGGGAAAGGAATTGTAAGCTAGACTATACTTCTTAGATACTAACACTTTTTTAGGAGAACTAACAATTCAAATTATTGACCTATTGGGGAAAACAAATACAAGTTTTAGCTTTGATAAAGATTCTACCTTTCCACGGAAGAAATAACTAACCAAATCAGTCGAAAGTGAAGTGCCCGAGGACAATGATACATAATTTTTGAATGGGAATGATAATTCAATCCTTGCCTGGACATAATCATTGAGAATTGGACATTGCTCTATAGGTTCTACAGTGTCCGCTACACTAAGATGCTCCTTTCTTAACTCCTGATTCTCTGGACACATTAACTGTGGAGTGCTGACCATGCCGCTACTTAACAGCATCCGAAGTCTTCTTTCATCAATACAGTTGAATAAAATCTGCATTATAGACAGGTAAGATGGAGAATAAGGAGCATCACTTTGTTTAATGTTCACATTCATATCAGCAACAACTACTGTTTTGTTTCAATTATCTACGAAGAGGGTATCCGTCACTTTTAGAAATCAACCGGTTCTACAACAAAAAGTGATGCTAGAAAAACCTTGTACAGAAAAGAATCAGAAGAGGATAGTTTATACCCTTTCATTAAGAGAATCTCTTGGTTTCCATTGTTTAACATCTTCCACTCAGCTCAAATATACAACCCAACAAGAAGTTGTTTGTTTAACGAAATTAACGCTCAACAGAAAGAGCAGTTAGTAATAGAAGAAGTCAAATAGTTAAAGTTTCTGAGCAAAAGTACACAATTATCCTTCACGACCACAATAGATGAAGCTAGAAATTGAAAGAAAGGAGGAGAGTGTAGTTCACCTGATCTGATCCAGGGAACAAGGAGGCCAAAGCATAAATCTGTTCCCTACTAACATTGTAGCGCTGTAGCAAGATTCCTGCTCTCTTCTCACAAATTGCTTCATTCTCCTTGTTCACCAAATAGTTAGTATTGAAACTCAAGATGAACCAAACACTCCCCATGGCAACAAAGCCAAAGAACCAAATGAGGAAGGGTTTTCTCCTACATGTCCTGGGAGAACTAGACCCATGCAGAGGCTCATTCACCTTCCAAGACTTCATATTCGATTGTAATCTACCATTCGAAGCAGGAGGCTTTCGATTCACAGACATACTTGCCAAATTCACCAAAGTAATAGTCTTGAGGATTCCAGGCAAGCCCGAGCTTGAACAGAAGATTCAAAAAACTGAAGCACCAAGCACCCCACCATGAATCTTCAACTGCAAAGCAAAATTGAAGCAAACCCCAAAATTTCTCTCACCAGTCCACCCCTCAGGGCGCATAAAGTTTGGTACTTTAAGCTATTTCCACCAGGCAAAAGAGAAAAGTTGCACAAAACCCAGTTGGTATATCTCAAGAAAGGAGCTCCACTATGCTTGAACTGGAGTGGTCCAACCAAAAAGTTTGTTTTTTTGTGGATATCCGTGAAGGTTGAAGTTGAAGAGATAACAATAAGAAGAGGTGGGAGAGGAGCATGGGGTAATTATCACACCAAATCAAACCCACTGAGAGGAATTGTGAATGAGATGGGAAAATTTGTTCTTTTTCTATAACAGGTTGTTTCTGCCTCACTGACCTCTGAACACCCAAAAGAAACATCAAGAGTGGAACAATATCACACACTGACCATCATCTTCTTGCAAATTTGCTGATATAACCCATTTTGTTTTTCAGAAAACGTTGGGTGTCCCCCTCTCTCTTTCTCTCTCCCTCTGTCAATCTCTCTCTCCAGTTTGGTGTGCAGCATTAGCTAATTGAGGATGGATCATGATTATCTCATCATCTGGTGGGGGAGGTTTAACCAAAAGCAAACAAAAACCATGATTAAAAATAAAATTTTTAAAAGGAGCAAAAAAAAAAACCAGAATTTTTAAGCATCAATTATTACTGTTCATTTTTTTTAGCTCTGCCATAATTGAATCTAGGGGTCTTCATTTAATTAACAATTCTCTTTTAATTTTAACTTGTATTTGGTGTTTTTTGCTTTTGCAAGAGTTGAAAATGACCGCACCCTCCAGTGTTTAAAGAGGGAGTACTCCAACTGTGCACTGCAGAATACGGATTTAAGTGCCAGAAAAGATAAAGAGAGTCAGAAGAAAAAAAAAAAAAAAAAGATGTGAGAAGAAATGGTTCTGGTGAAACGGTGAGAGCAAGAGAGAGAGAGGGAATAAGAATTTGAAAGATAGAGAGAGAAAAAAATTTTCATTTTTTCCAAAAGGGTAAAAATGTCAATGCAGGTAGCTCATTGTCCCGTTCCCAGTTCCATCAGAAGTGGAAAGTAACACTGTAATATTGTGTTGAGAATGTACTGGAAGAAGAAGAATGGGCAATTATTCAGAGGAGTGTATGCTAACGTGCGCATGGTGCGAAAAGATTCTGGAATCAATGGTTTTTGAGAAAATTATATAGGTTTGATGAGGGGCATATAGGTGTAATGGGGGCATCAAAGAAAATGAATGTCTGCTATATACCTCACCCACCAATATATAATAATAATAATAATAATAATAATAATAAAAAAGGTTAGAATCAACCCACCAATAGTACTAAACAAAACCCCATTTACATTAAAAAAACTACAATCAAAACCATAATTGGTTTGACCATCATTGCATGCTTAATATTATATTAACTCATTCTTTTTTATCATCTTAATGCAGTTTAGATCTGTGATCAATTTCTTGCCTTCAGAGTTAATCATCATTGTGGGATATGGAAGTAGGGTTATGCTATTAATTAATCATGATTTATGATTAGTAACATATATTTTCTTTAGTTTTCAAGTGGAGCCCACTTTTTTTTTTTTTTGAGTTTAGCTATGTTTGTGATATTTGTCATTTCTGCCAAAAATAGTAACTACCAACACTGTTTCACATACACCCACATAATTGTTCTTAATGTCATGCCACTTTTTTCTTTCTTCAAGTGCTTAACACAACATTACACAAACTTTAGGTTAATTGTTAATGATGTTAGAAGAACTTGTCATGCATTATTAAGTTTCAAAGTTAAGAATGTTTTTTTCAATTTTAAGATTAAATATGTTTTTAATTTTTACTTTGATACAACATTAAAATTTGTGTCTACCTCAAATTTTGATATATTTTAGTTTTCAAATTTTAAAGTAAAAATGTATAATCCTTATAATTCAACTGTCTTAATTTTTTTTACATGACAAATGCATTTTTTAAGATGATGTTTAAACTATTTTATAATGTTTGATATATTTTGACTTAAATGTCAATATGCACAGTTTTACACGTCTACAAAATTAATATTTTATATTTGAATTAAATATGTTTTTGATTCCTTAATTTTTAGTAATTTTGGAATTAGTTAATTTTGAAACTTTAAACCAATTTAGTCTTTCATTTTTCAAAATACCTGGATTTAGTCATTTTAATCAAATTTTGTTGGGTTTATTTGATGTTTCGTACGCATTTTAAGATTGTATTTGAGTTGTTTATACTATTTGACACATGTTTGCTTTAATGTTAAGTCAAATAGGGTTATGAAACGTGTTTAAAATGTCAAATAAACTTATCAAAATTTGATTAAAAGGACTAAATGCACGTATTTCGGAAAATAAATGACTAAATTGATCTAAAATTTCGAAATAAATTAATTTTAAAATTCACTACAAGTTAAGGAACAAACACATATTTAACCATTTCTATTTATGTATCTATTTATTTTTAAAAGGTTAAAAGTAAGCCTTAATCTTTACTATTTGTTATAAAAACTTGGATTATAAAAAGAAAATTTTCTGAGAAACAAACAGCATAGTCGTCTTTTCAGAGATATACGTGTTCTGTATGATAAATGATAGGAAACAAAATTCCGTATTATAAAAGCAGGTGAGTTTGATTTGGTGATATAACAATATATATTGGAATATGATGATGTAAGCTGAACTAGCTGTGGTTCCTATTGGCACCATTACTTTGTTTTTTTATGAGGAGTGTTCATAATTGGCAATTTGGTTTCGCACCATTACCTTTTTTTTTTGGTAGCTCTTCATATATAGTTGGCAATTTGGCACCATTAACTTCAAGTACGTTTATGAAGTAAAATCATCAAATATCTATACTCACAATAATAAAATATCATATTTTTCAAGGGTGTCGTCATTATAATTGTTGTTATTACATAAACAAATCATCTTTGCTCAAATATAAGTTTACATCTTGCTTGAGCTAACTAGTGGTTTTATAGTTTACTAGAAAAAAATATTTCTTTTTAATTAAATTTTCTTAAATTTGTTTAATGTTTTAAACATGTATTTTAATTAACATTAAAGTAAAAATATGCAAAAGAGTATAAATAACTCAAATGTTATTATGAAACGCGTTTCAAATGTCAAATAAGTTTAATAAAATTTGGTTGAAAAAATTAAATTCATGAATTTTTAAAGTTAAAAGACTGAATTAGATCAAAGTTTCGAAAAAAGATTACGTCAGATAAATTTAATAAAGTTTGGTCAAAAAGTCTAAATTCACGGATTTTTTAAATTAAAAGAGTAAATTAGGTCAAAGTTTCGAAGAGGAAGTAATTTCAATTTTCACCAAAAATTAAGAAGTAAAAAATATATTTAATTATGGAAGAAAAATAAATTTATGAGATTTAGAAAGAGAAGAGATGAGAGGGTGAAAAAGAAAGCGACTAAGCAAAAAAGAATTAATGGAATGATCAAAGGAAGACTTTGATGGTTTAAACTTGTAGGGCCATGCTTCATTGTAATCCACTTGGGCATAATGGCATTGGAAGCTTTGTTACTTTCCCTTTCCAACTTTTCTTTTCACTTCTTGCCATGGAAACTAGTTCTTTATTTTATTTATTTTATTTATTTTTATTGATTTATTGATGTTTTTGGAGCTAAGTACTATGTTCATGTGGGAAGTGCATCACTGTATGGGGCACATCAAGTAACTATGTGTAGCTTCAATAATTACAAAATCCAGTTGGCCATAGACCCACCACAATGCCTATTATTCTCCCTACCAACATTTCTCAAAACAATAATATTCATTTTTTTTTTCTTCTTAACTTATTCATTTTACCTTAATTAATCTATTTTATTTCTTTCATTTCTCTTTCTTCCTACAATATTACTATTTCCACAAACATGTTCTTCGTGGTCTTTTTTTTTTAAATTACTCATCACCAACAACATGGAACTGTTTTCAAACGGCTTAGATTGTTTAATACAATTTCCTTGCATGGTTGTACACCAATTGTTTTTTCTTTATCGTTTCTTGGTTTTCAATGTAAGAGGAACAACTATGTATGGATTTTTTATGTTCTATTTATGTATAAGAAAAAAAATGAGATGGGATGTGTTGGTTTCAGAAAACTTTGACATTTTACTTTTTCACGTTTCTCTTCTATGATTGAAGTTTGAAAGTCTTGAAAATAGTTCAAGTGTGAGTCAAAATTTTACATTAGATAAAATAGACAAAGTTAAACATTATATAACAATAAAGACTCATAACACAATCGTCTTAACATTTTAACGTAAAAATAGTATCAAATGCGTGTAATACAAATATCAATATAAATATATATATATATATATATATATATATATATATATATATATATATATATATATATATATATATATCCCACAAAATCTTTTTGAATTTATAGATTTTTTTATGTAAATAAAATGCTTTTAAAATTCCCAATTAAATAGACCTGTTTTTAAAATAATTTTTGTAAGTTACAAGTACTTGCAAATACTAACTGCTGCCTAATAGCTGAGTAGGATTTCTTGAAATTTTCTCAATCTTCGATGAATACAATGTTTTTTTAGCATAAAAAAAAATATTATACTTTATTTTTAAGAGAAATTATTCTATGGACCACCTTGTGCACTGCATATTTTACTTATTAATTATTATTAGATTATTTGATGCTTACTTGGTTAATAAGTCCCATGTGACATTATATTATTTTTCGTCCCTTTCACCCTTTACACTTTCATTGCCACAAACATCACTCTTTGCCATGTACCTCCTTTGAAACATGGCATGTGTGACAAAATAAAATTGGCATTTTATATATATTATTGTTTTTTTCAATCTCATTATGTCCTATAAAATACAACTTAATTTTTTATGTAATCTCTAATGACAAATCTTACTTTAGAAATCGTAGTAGTTTTTCTATTTCTATTGTCAATTTGATTTTTATTTGTTTTAAAAAATATTAATTGAATAAGTTTGAATTATTTAAAAATTAAAAATATTGATAATTGATTTGTTTTTATGAATAAATGTAATGATAAAAAAAAATAGAAACATTAATTCCCACTATTAATTAAAAGATACAAACCCTATAAATTTCGTCATTATTATTATTAAAACCTTCTCAAATATATTCCACCAAATTCACTTGAAGGTGTTGATGGATACTTTTTGTATGTATGTAATGTTTGTCCATATGTAAATAAAATAGGGAGGAACACATGAACAGTATATATGAATCTCTTCATAAATACCCAAACATAATCAATAATTAATTGCAATTTGTTATTCATTTAGCTATTTTGTTCACCATATTATATATACCAATTACATAATATAATGTAATATTTTATTTTTCGGATTCCTTAGAGTTTTTCTAAACAAAATCTTATTTCATGTTATAAACTTCGAGTCTATCTTAGCGTAAAAGCTTATATTTAAGATGTCTAAATAAAGATCTTATACAAAAAGGTACTATAATGTGTCTAGACATCATAACTCTCTTTTTTATTCTTGTTTTTGACCTAATAATCGAAAATCAACATTGAAACGTTTGGTTCATTTTTCATAATCAAATTACTGGTGTAGATTATAGTTTTTGCATTAAATATTTTGAAATTTTCGATTCAACGAAACAAGGACAACAACAAAATTCGAAAAAAAAAAACAAGATACAAAAACATAGGAGGGTCCAATTTTTTAGAAGGGTTGGATGAAAAAGGCCAAAAGCAAATTGCGAAGCATCCGAACTCAAATTTGGAAAAAGTGTTATTGAAGGTTCAGAAATGAAGTGGCATATAAGGAAGATGGTGACGTTGTGTTAAATGCAAAGGAAACATGAATCAGAACCGGAGAAAGGTCGTTGCACATATATGTTTTAGAGAGGAAATGAATTATATTAAACAAAAAATAATAATAATAATAATATATATATATATATATAGTAATTTCATAATTTACAAAATAATCTATTAAATCATTAAATTAGAAGCAGAATATGGTTTAATTGTTGTAAGAATTTTTTGATGGCAAAGAGAAATTTAACATCAATGGGTAGTGAATAAGTCCATATATAAGATATTAGCAAATCACTTTCGACTTAAAACATTAAGACAATGTATTTATAGTTCATTTATATTTAGAGATGTCAAAATAGATTTCAAAATGTGAGTCAATCAGGCTCACTATAGGTTCGAGTATGGTTGGGTTAAAAAAATTTAGTTTTTTAAAAAGTGGATTGAATTATATCTGACTTACTTAATCCACGGATTAAACGGGTTTGAGTTGGGTTGAAGATGAGTTAACCCACTAACATTGCTTTATAATTTTTTTTGTTATAATTATTTACTACTTATAATTATAAGGTTCACAATTTCATCGTATTTTTAAATGTTAGAATACTGTTCAATAATATTTGATTAGTTTGAATGTTTAAGTAATTTGTTTGTCAAGTTATATAAGTTGATACTTTAATATTTAATTATTATCTTTATAATAATATTTCGAGAATTAAGTGAACACTTACTATTTATAAAAAATAAATTAAGTCAATTCACTTTCATTGTAATGCCATAAATATATGAAATAAATTGAAAAAAAAAATCGTAAGTGAGTCAATGCACTAACTCACCAACCCGTGATGGGTTTGGTCGAGTTGCAAAATTTCTGACTCACCAACAAATGAGTTGGATTAAGTTATCTTTTTTTAGCTCAACCCATGATAGGCCAACTGGAAGGATAGAACCATTTAAATCTACTTTAAATCATACCCATGTGGGATTTTTTCAAGAGAGACAACAAGAGATTCAACATTAATAAATCATAAACAAATCTATATAAAATATTATACTACAGTTTTTAACTCAAAATTTTAAAACAATAAATTTATAGATCATTCTACTTGTATATATTTGTTATCTTCTCATTTTTATTCGATATAAAACTTCAACTCACTTGAATTTTTAATAATTGCATATATATATATATATATATATATATATTTATAAAGCTAATAAGTCAATCCTACTTTCTCTTAAATACATATTTTTCTTAAAGAACACAAACCCAGTAAACTTGATTATTTTTTTACGTTTTCATATAAAAACCCTAATATCCAAATCTCCGCCATTCATACAATCTTCTTCTTTCTTCTTGCATATTACAAGTTTTAGAAGCAAAGAAAACCTAGGTGAGAATGTGAAAAACACAGAGTAGAGAGAGAGAGAAAGAGAATTGGAGAAGATAACTAACTACGTAGGGTAACATCAGAGGTTTGATGGAACACAGGTACCAAACAAACATAAAGAAGTGATCCTTGAGCCAACAACATGTGTAGTCTGCCTCGGATGCACAATAACTGCTCCTTTCCTTTCAATTTCAACGTAACAAAAAAGGTATTCCTATATTACTATTATCACTGTTCCTACTTTCCCCTATGCCCTATTTTTTCCTACTATGCACCTACCTATACCTATTCTACTCCCTGTTAGACCTACACAATTATCACTATAAAATAACATCATAATTAATATTTATTAACCAAAACTCTAATCATCTCTCATATTATTCTCCTACTAATATATTCAAAAATATAAAATATTACTATAACAAAAATGACTTTAGATAACATTAAACGAGACCACAAGTATAAAAATATGGTTTAAACACAGTAAAGGTAACATATTTTTAGACTTGACTTAAAAACTATCTTAAGCAACATTTATCGTGTCCAAAGTATGGGCTAATCCATAAAAATGTGGTCTAAAATATACTAAAAATTAAAGCTTTTAAATTAGAAATATTCTCTCCCTCATTTTTTTACTAAAATGCAAAACTTAGTTCAAAAAACGAAAAATTTTAATTTCTTCCCTTCCTTTGATTTTAGATTGCAAACATCGAGAACTCATAGGGTTGAAAATGTGAAGTTTTAAGAAACATGTATCAAGATTGTTACCTTTTATGAGGATTTTAAGCAATGATTTTAAAATTATTGTCATACTGAAAATCGTGACTTATTATCTATAATTATGTTTACCTATACTACACTTAAAAAATTGTTGTTTAAACTTTAACTCACAATTTTGTGTTGTTAGTTAAAACAATTTTTGTTATAGTGTATATCTAATCCGTTGAAAATGTTATAAAAATGGAGAGATAGATTGAAATTATTCTTAACAATATAACTCCATGAATGTCATATTTTTCACGAAGAAAATGAATGGACAACCGTAACATATGTACAAGTCCGAAGTTGTCAACATAAACAAAATAGAGACAAAAATGAAAAAAGACAAAAGACATTATAATTTAGCTCACCTATCTATTTTCCTGACACACAACCTTGTCTTGACCAAGCTTGATAGCAACCTTTGCTATGCTCATTTTAATCCATGCAAATGTCTGCAACCCTGAATTAATTAGGTTGTGAACACTGTTGATCAAGTTGATTAATTTTGAACTTTTGTAATATAATAAAGATATGTCTGTTAGCTAGGTGTTTATAGTTTATAATAATGGGTGTGAAGAAGACATGGTGATGAAGATGGGTTTATAAAATGGACATGGAAGATTATAATCTCTAAGATTGTCTTGAAATGGATTTAGCACATTAAGAGTGTGTTTAGTTTCGCGTTGAAGAATTGTTTTCGGTTGAATCAATTGTTCAACATAAAAATAAGAACTAGTTACTTCTTATTTAATATAAATTTTTACTTTTTAATGAATTTTCAAAACCAAACACATACCGATTCTGTATTAAAAAAATAATTCTAATCAATTTTATATTAATTTGACACTTAATCACACACAAAGTGGTGGGTGAAATCGAAGATTTGAGAAATAATTTTTGTTTTACTGAGATAGAAGGTAGCGTTTGGAGGGTATTTGATTAAGAGGGTGTCCCCCACCTTTGGTGGAGACACAAATACCACTTCAAACAAATGCCACTTCAATTTTTCAACAGCTGAATCAATTTCAAGCATTTCATGTTGCTAATATGTTGGCCAAATTTTTTTTTAGAGATAAGTACTTACTTTTAATTCATAAAAGGAATACATGTTTTTTTTTTTAATTAGAATTTGGTCTTTTATATTTGGATTTTTATTTATTTTAGTTTTTATATTTTTTCTACTAAATTGAATTTTTTGTTTCTTTTAAAGATTTAATATAGTCTTTAATTTTAAAAAAATGAAATTGAAATCATTATTAAGGTATTTAATGACAAAATTTGGTACCACGTATCAAAATTTAAATTATTTTTTATTTTAAATTTTGATAAGTAAAACATTTCGAATAGTATTAACATCAATTTTATAAAAAAAATATAACATTGAGTCTTTAAAAAAATAAAAATAATAAAAGAAAAATATAAGAAATATAAGGACTAAACGAATAAAAAGTCAAAATATAACTAAGTTACTAACTAATTTTTTTATGAATACAGTTCGTTTTATAACTTTTAAAGTGTACTTGTTAATAAATACAAGTAATTATTATATAACCATATAGAAATTATTTGTAACATTGTTTTTAAAACAATTACAAATATTTGAGATGGTAATCAAGACTTTCATTAATAGAAACAATTACCACAATCAACTTTAGGTGTTTATTGAAAGATTCTAAAGTTATATATTTATGAGAGGTTGCTAATTTAATGCAATGTTGATTAAGCATTTAGAATCAATATTTAAGAAAGTGAAAAATGGTTGTTATTACAGTGTGAGATATTAACAACACTTTCAAGAAAATATCAGCTTAGCCATGTGTGATGCAAATTTTAAAAGATGCCAAATAATTAAATAATATCTATGTATACTTGAATTCGTGTTTTAGATTATTTATACAAAAAATAACGTTTATCACATCCATCTTTTTTCGTTTTTGCTTCCACTTTAATATCTCTTTTTCATAATGAAATATTATATTTAATTAATAGAAATAAATATAAACAATTTTTTTAAAATAAAATAGTAGTATTCATGATTGTTAAGTGGTACTATAAAAATTGATAGTACCAAAGTATCATAGTCCATTTAAATAAAAAAAAAAAAAACAAAAATTGTTATTTTTT
>Ga0209589_1011390_pt1 | contig 12545 bp, 6 predicted proteins | sample CowpeawhiteBW_FD_187525 | JGI IMG/M metagenome (GOLD analysis project Ga0209589, IMG submission 187525) | Root nodule microbial communities of legume samples collected from California USA - Cow pea white BW (SPAdes) (version 2) | ecosystem: Host-associated > Plants > Roots > Nodule | place: USA...
TTATTCTCCTTTATATATTTATATATATATATATATATATATATATATATATATTTATTTATCACTTCTCAACGTAGAGAAATATTAACAAAATGGTAATTTGTCCTTCGGTCGGTCATGGATATGGATATGAGATTTTGTTTTATGATATGATTTTTGTAGGGTTTTTTTTATATAGGATTAAATATATTTTTAATTCCTAAATTTTGATAAGAAATTAAAATTCATATTTATTCAAAATTTTGATATATTTTAGTCTTAGATTTTAAACTATGAATAAACATAATCTTTTTAACTCAATTATGCTCAATTTTTTTTATGTAGTTGAAATATAAATCTTTTTTTTAATATGATTAGGTTAAAATGATCATATCCATTTATTTTTAAAATTTGAGAACCAAAATATATTAAAATTTTGAACAATAATGAATCTCAATTTCACATCAAAGTTAAGGAAGAAAAACATAATTAACTCTTTTATATATATATATATATACATATATATATATATATATATATATATATATATATATATATATATATATATATATATATAAGTGAGAGCTTCAAGGTTAAAACTAAATTAAACTTACACGAGTTTTACAAAATTGAAACTATAATTTATTATATCTAGTCCAATCATGCCATTGTAGCTTAATTTGTAATTTTAATGTACTAATCACCCTAAGTGTGAATCAAATAACTTGTTAAGTTGAGAAAGCTGGTTGCTTTTGTGGTGGATAATCTTTTTTAAATTGGATTTGTTGAAATCAAGATTAATGATCTTCATAATAGATATTAAACCATAAGAGAGATGTACAACAAAACAAAAAACTCTTCCACCAATTAGTGAAAAAGATATACTTTGTTTTATTTGAAATGCAACTTTCTTCTACTCCCAAACAAGATTAATGAAATCAAGTTTGAAAAAAGTACGACTTGGAAGTTTATAAAATTATAAATATCTATGTTTTGATGTACTATGATACTTTTATGCATCATGATTTTATCATTTTTTTATTCTTTGCTTGGACCAACGAATTCTAAAAAAAAACATGTTCTTCATTACCAGATTTTTTTTGTATCAATATATTGTCATAAATTTTATATTTTTGTGATCTACGTTTGTTTTGTAAAAGTGAAAACAATAGTATAAAAAATCTTAAATTGGTGACCAATAATAAACTTAATCAGTCGCTAAAGGACATAACAAATCTTACTAATCAATAAACTTAATTAGTCTCTAAATATTGCCAAAATAGCATTATCGCCATTGAAATTGTCAAATCAATCGTCTAATCTATCACTAACCAACACCTTCGAATGGTCACAAATTCAGTAAATAGAATTTAATCACTTAATTAATCAATCAATCTATTGCCAAATTGTAGTCACTAAACCAATTAGTCTCTAATTTAATCTTTGAGTAGTAGCCATTGATTCTCTCGTTTACCTTAAATTTGTTATAGTGATGGATACAATTTTTTTTTTCTTTAAATTGGTTACTAATGAAATTAATTTATTAAATATAACTACTCACAAATTAGTCATTATTACCTATTTTCTTATTGTCATGTAAGATTAAAATTTTGATTTGATATAACAAAAATATTAGAATGTGTGATTTTTAATACATAATTATAAAACAATTTTATACAAAACTAGAGTAAATTTTTTGTGTAAATTTTTATGAACCTTAAAAAGTTTAAATTAGGTGTTTTTTTTAGTATAGTTTGAATAGACTAAGCCACTTAAATATTAATATTAAGTTGTTATTGAGGGACAAACAAACACAAATGATGATTATTGAGACAAACCTGAGTTATGTATGTAATGAGATAAAGAAGGGCTCTACACTAGTGCAGTAAGGGCTTTTGCCCCCGGTTGTTTTTTATATTCTGCCTCGATTTTAGAACCGAGGCATATTGGGATGAGGCCAAAAGGGTTGATTTTTGGCTTCAGTTGTCAACCGAAGCCATAAAGGCCTTTTTCTGCTCCGGTAACCGAAGCCATAAAGGCCTTTTTCTGCTCCGGTCACGCCTGAACCGAAGCCATAGATCTGCTTTCCAGATCTGCTTCCTGGCATTCCAGATCTGCTTCCCGACATTCCAGATCTACTTCCCAGCATTCCAGATCTGCCGGATGCGCGTTTTAGTTGGCTGTGTGAACGTCGTTTATGCAGATCTGTGTTGATGATGTAGTTGCATGAGGTAGATTCTCCGGAGAGGCTTCGTGTGAACATGGAAGAGTGCTTCGTCAAAGGTGTTCGACTCCAGGCGCGGTGGTGGGCTGCGTTTCGTTCGACTCTAGGCGCTGCAGTGGAGGTTTCGTTCTTTTCCTTCGAGGCATGGTGGACCTGCTGCGTTTTTCAGGGATGAGGTGCTGCAATGGCTTCGTGAATGGTGGCTGGTCTGATGGAGGTGCAGGTGGCTTGGAGAGAAATGGAGCGGCAGAGAGAAATGGATGAGGAGATGGAGGTGACGAAAACCCACGAACGACGACGGCATCTGGTCGGCGACAACGTCAGAACTGGTGGTGGCAGAGGGCGGCGCGACGTTCGTGCAGAGAGAATTGGGGAAAAAGATGAATAATGATCAGGGTTCGCGAATTGGGGATTTTAACAGGCTTTATGGCCTCGGTGAAAGGGGACCCGAAGTCAAAGGGGGCGGTGCTGATGAAATTATTAAATTAGGGTTTCTGGGCAGGGTTATAGGCTTCGGTTTTATTTCAACTGAGGCCTAAAACACCACAATATTGCCTCGGTCCAAAAGCACCCAAGGCCAAATGTGTTTTCGCTGGTGGCAATTTTAAAATTTTCATTTCTGGGCTGCCTAATAGGCTTCGGTTCTTAATGAACTGAGGCCTAAAACTGCTTACGGCACCGGTTGTTTGTAGAACCGAAGCAATATAGGTTGATGAAATTGCAAAATTGCCACCGCCTCCTTATAGGCTTCAGTTCCGCTATAACCGAAGCCTATAAGGCGAGGTAAAATATCAAATCTACACTAGTACTAGGAGATGATATAAAGTGTTGTTAAATATATAGAATATTTATTATAATATGTATTCGAACCTAAATTGACTTGAGAGTCGGAATATCTTATTTAATATCATCCGAACAGTTTGGACGATTTAGAAGATTGAAAACTCACGAAAACAAGTAAAGCACACGTGTTCATCTGGACTTGTAAAATTAATAAGTATTTTATGAGATATTTATAAAATAATATATTTTATGATATAATGATTTATTATAAGATTTTATTATTTCTTTAAGATATTACAATATAATATCTCATTATATAATAATTGATTATCTAATATATCAAGATATCCTATTTCATTTTCTTCAAATAACAAAATCTCTTTACTCATGGTCAAGGAAGTTTATAAATATAATTTTATAGTAAAATTTTGTAGTGTACGAGTGGTGTAGTTAGCAATAAAGTTATGGGTTTTAAATGGTTGGATTCAGTTTAGACAGAAAATTAAAAGAAGAGAGGTGAAGGTTAGAGGGATAAAGGTGCCATTTATGAGAATTTCTATTCTCATTTCCAAAACAAGAAACTTAACCATAATTCTACTTTTTTTTTTCTCTTCTCCTTCCCTTTCATCTTCTTCAAAGATTCCAAGTTCTCATCTCTAATTTTCTTATGCCTCCGATAGATCAAGTTATTAGTTACTTAACTAGTAAGAGTTGAAGTATTTTCTTTGACCAAGTTCTCTTAAAGGTTTTGAATGAAATTGTTTTAGGTTTTTGTGGGGAGAAATGGAAGTTCTAAATATTACATCTTATGGGTATTTAATATTTAAGACCTTTTTAGCTGATCAAGGTGCTATATTGACATTTTGTTTCACCCTTTCTTTACATTTTCTAGTTTTTTTTTTTTAGATCACAAGGAATATTAAGGTAAGTAAATCCAACTAGCATTTAAATTTTGTTTTAGACATGGATAACACATTTGGGTTGCATGTTGGCATATACGATTTTCATGTGTTGAAAATTTAAATTAAGTTGATGTAATTCTCAAATAGATGGCTTTTTATGATATGTGAATACATGGTTATTTTAATGATTGATGTGGATGCTAAATTATATATGATGTCTTCAAGCGTGTTTTGGATCATAAAAAGTTATAAGACTAAATGATTGGCAAGAAACATTTGCATCGATATATTGAAGCTGAGATGTTGAGTTTAAATTATAAGTGAGTTTGAATAAATTCATACAATGACTTTGAAAGTTGGAATTTTGGATATGTTTTGAGTGCTCAAATTTTCATTGATCTTAGTAGTTAGATAACTTGTAGTCGATGATGAAGTACATATTTAGATATGTGTATCTATACAACACAAAAACAACACCAATCATTCGATGTGAATTTCTTCATAAATTATGTGTATGCTATCAAAGGTTTGAATCAATGATTTCAATTGAAAAAGGAACTCATCAGTAAACTCAAATTTACTAACGAATTTTACCGATGAATTTTAAGATTTAAATTATCGATAAATATTTGCATCGGTAGTTAATCTATCGGTACCGATGAATATTTCCATGAATAATGTATCTGATGGTAAATTTCGTTAGTAAATTTCATCAATAGTTTAATGTATCTAACAGTCAATTTTTTCGGTAAATTTTGTCGGTAATTTATAATTTCTATTATAGATGGATTTTTTTGTCAATAAATTCATTGGTAAAATGATCGAAAAAATTATCACCAAGTCTAATGAGATTTTATTTTTATATATTAAGGAGAGATGAGTGATAAAAAGAAGAGAAGGACAAGGAAAGGAGGATGAGGAAGAGGAATATGAGGAGGGAAAAAAGAAATAGGAAGCGGAAGAGGAGGAGGAGGCTAATAATGAGAGTGGTGCATCATTGGAGGTGGCGCGGTGACAGCTCGATGATTGTGGTGGCTGAAGTTAGAGGAGAAAAGGAGGAGGAGGAGCACAAGGGAGTGGCAATGGACGTAGTGACAAAGGCAGTGGAAGCGAGGCGAGAAGGAGAGGAGGAAGAAGAAGAAACAAGGGAAAAAAAAGGAAGATGAGGAGGAATTATACTCAATCATGACATTTACCAACATATTTTATCGATAGTCAGAATTTGCCATTAAGTACCAGCGGATAATTACCGATGGGTAAGTGGTCATCGATAATTTCCAACGATTTTCATGATTCGGTGGTGAAATTTATCAACGACCATTTTATTGACAAATATTTTGCCATTAGTAAACTTGAATCATTGATGAATTTTGTCTACTATCGACGAATTGTGTTTGTCAGTAATACACAATTTTCTTGTAGTAAAAGTACCACTTTAAGATGAAGATCTTATCTTTGTCTTCGTAATGAGCTTTTGAAGAATCAACACTTGCTTCTTATAAGATATTATGATAAGATTAAAAATATAAGAAACCATCCTTAAAAGTGCTCTCGCAAGTTCAAATTTGCATATATCTCGAAAGTTATTTACAAAAGGTGATGATGGATATTTATAACCAAAGCCATCCAAAATTTACAATTAAAAGATACCTAAATGCACTTATAATGACATGTAAATGTTAGATCTAAATCTCTTAATGTGTTGGACAAAAATCAAAGAAGAAAAGGGATAAAAAAGAAAAGGAAAGGAAAATTTGAATTTCAAAAGTTTCTGCATCTAGATAAAGGGTTAAGATCAATCTCATATTTTTCATTCTTGTGTAAAATTCCCTATGCTTGCCTCACATTGACTTCACATTGTTTCCTTTCATCTTCAATGAAAATGAGAAGGTATGAAATATTTGGCAATTTTTTCTTTACCTCATCCTTGCACCTATGATTCTCTATTTGTACTCCTCTTGACCACACTATTTAATAATATTTGGGCTTGCAAAAGTCTAACTAAAGTTTATAATAAACATTACAAATTGTACTTAAATACAATAGTTTATTCTTAAAATTAGAAGACAAATTACTAGTAAGAAAAAAGTACAATGAAAGTAAATGTTAAACAATAACAATCAATGTAATTTTTTTTCTATAAATACAAATAATTTATTTTATTTACTAATAAAGATCTTTCCCATCCAAGCACTCATTGGGTATAATTTATACATATTTCCTTGGATTAAATTAATGTATCAAATGATATATTTACATTAAATTTGAGAAAATTTTGAACAAAATTCAAAATAAGTAATCAATATCTTATTGCATATATTCCTTAAGTGAGATAAGATAAAGACTGAGATTAAGGTTTCAAACCTTAGAGCTCATCACTCAAGTGATCAAGTATCACTCGGGCGAGGAGGGATAAGATAACTTAGTAGTTAGATGGAAGGGAAGAGAGAGAAAGATCGTGGGTTTGAATCCTCTATTAACAATTTGGAGAAATAAGTTTGGTTTGATGAGTTTAGAAAGGAAAGTGAGAGATGGGTTTAACTCCCCTACTAACAAAAAAACTAATAACTAACATTTGTCGATGACTTTTTATTTTTTATTTTTTATCAACAACAAAAAAATATTACTGGAATAAATATGATGCTTTATCCAAAAAGTTTATATACACAAGAAAGTATAAATAACAAGCACAAGCAGTACAATTTCTACTTCCAAATCATTGAGACTTTTCAATAAATAAACAAGTTCATTGTAAATCAAAATCACAACCTTGATTGTTTTTGTTATCATTCAAATAAATACAAATGAAGAATAATTAGGTTGGTGACAAGTATAAGTCCATTACAAATTGTATAAATAGAGGGTCCAAGTAAGGTAGTTTGTTACATTGATTGTTGCATTAATATTTGAACGTTCAGACCCTTTCTGACTTAAGTATCAGAGTACCTTTTGTAGGTGTCATCCCAGCACTACTACGTGAACAAGAGTTTTATACTATCAAACGAACTAAGGATAACCACAAGCAAACAGAGTTAAGGGGAGTGAAGAATTGAATTATCTGGGAGTTGTTGGTACTTGACTAGCTAGTTTCAACAATACTACTGTGATTGTTACAAATGTACGAGATCAAGTGATTTCTTGGTCCTCCACAGGTACTTGTGGATTCAAGGGTACACAAAGGGGAACACCTTTTGTCGCTCAAACCGCACTAGAAAATGTTATTTGAACAATATAAATCAAGGCATACAACAAACAAAAATCATGATAAAAGGGTCTGACCTCGTAGGAGATACAACATTAAAAGATATTCGTACTAAGTGGTATAATATTAAATTTTATACGAGATATAACTATTATGTCACATAATAGATATAGGTCTCCTAAAAAAACATATAAAACTAAAAATAAACATGAAAAATAGTTCAACAGAAAAAAATAAAATAAAACAAGTCAAGAGTTTGATCAAAATAATTACTATGTTTCAAGAAAAATTAAGATTTTGTAGTATATATATTATTTTACTATGTTGTATATTATTTTATTTTCAATGTGAAGTTACAAAATGTTGCTCTCAAACTTGATATATAGCATGATGGTGATGAAGGTAGTCTACTATGAACCATGGAAAGGAATGCATGTGACTTATATTGGATTTGTCTCCTCAAATAACAAGAATAGTGTTTTGAGTACCTTGTTAGAGTGGGATGTGACATGTATGACCATCATAAACTGAAGCAATGTCATAACATGTTTACACCATGATTGCATAATAAATAGCTAAAGTTTGCAAAGCTGACACATTTATTTCTTGTGTCCATTTAGACAGATGAGAAAGGGTATTGGGTGGTAATTTTGGTCATCATCATTATTTTTCTTACAGATTATTAGACAAGAATGATATGCATTGGCACATGCCACCAATTTATTGAAAATCTATAAGAACACATACATAAAGTTAAAGTTGGGAAAAATACAAAGATACAACTAATTAAATCCAAAATAAGTCCACAAGATAAGGCTATGACAAACATAATAATGTGACATTGTTTCTTAAGTAAGAGGTCACCTTTACACTATTTTAGTGAATCATTTTCTTAGTTGTCAATTAGCACAACTTATGACAATCATTTACTTGTTTGGATTGAGTAGAGGTATTATTTAATGATATTTTTTGTTTCAAGAAAAAAATATAAAATTCTTTTATTATGTACTAGTTTATGTATATACTATTCGTCAAATCCTAGAATATTAAATGAGTTTACGAAATTTATGTAGTTTACATCACCTAATTGAATAAGACTTTATTCTATAGACTAAGGAACAAATTTTGAAAAAAATAAGTTACTTACTTCAAGAATGACTTATTATTAGATTGAATAAAAATATTCTTTGGTGATCAATATTCTTTACTTCACGAGAAAAAAAAAATTCAAATATCCTACTATTCCTTTTGTACTTTGTAATTTCTAACTAAAAAAATATTTTCTTTTTAACTTCTAATTCATTCATATGTATATTGTGATTCACTTGTCAAAATCCTAGATATAATTTACGTTGTTGGAATTAATTAATAAAATTAATTTAATTATGGAATTCATGCAAAATATAATAATAGATTCAAATGTAATTTAATAAAATATAAAAATCTGTAAATTTATAATAAAATAAAATAAAAATCGAAATGATGGAAGTTAGTTAATAAAAGGATTTAGGTTTTGGTTCTAATTATAAGATTTCTCACGGTTAACCATCACATAATGCGTAAAAAAAAGACAAAAAAGAAATGTTGTGCAAAGGAGGTTGGAGAATTAAAAAAATGATAAAATGTATTATTATTGGATCTTTCATCGATGAAGTTTATCGAAGGTTATCAATATTATGATTTATGTAGAATTATAAATCTTAAAATCTATAAATTAGTTTTCTGAAATTGAATTGGAAATATAGGAAAACTATAATATCAGTATTAATGTCAGTACAACATATTTTCTATCACATATCAATGTCCAATTGCATAAATTTCATCATTTTCAGTTCTTGTGTTTAGAAAGTTTAACCGTTTGATGAGGAAAACTTTATTACATATATTAGGAATGTTGTTATTAGGATAATCAATTTTATCTAGAAAAATATTAAAATTAATGTATTATTAATCTTTGGGTTAAATATATTTTTGTCACTTAATTTTCAGTAAATTTTGAAATTAGTACATTTTGAAACTTTGGACCAATTTAGTCATTTATCTTTCGAAATACGTGAATTTAATTTTTTTAATCAAATTTTGTTAAGTTTATTTGACATTTCAAGCACGTTTCATAATAGTATTTGACTTAACATTAAAACAAAAAGTGTCAAACAATATAAACAACTCAAATACAATCCTGAAATGCATAAAAAACATCAAATAAACTTAACAAAATTTGATTAAAAGGACTAAATCCACGTATTTTAAAAGATGAATGACTAAATTGGTCAAAAATTTCGAAATGGACTAATTCCAAAATTCACTAAAAGTTAAGGGACCAAAAACATATTTAATTCTTAATCTTTCTCTTTTTTCACTCCTTTTCATATACTTCCTCTCGTAAATGAGTTGAAGCACTTTCAACGCTCCATTTATATTTTTTTTATGATATAAAAAGTACTTACTCTAAAATATGATTTACTTATTTGATTATGTTATTCAATATAATAAAATTTTTAAATAATGATTTATTTTAGTGACCTAATATATGTATGGAGATCAATTTTTTGATTAAAGACCATTATTTTTTATAGTCAAAATCTTGATAACCAATGTTAGTGACCAATTTGAAAATCAATTCATAAAATAAACTATTTTAATTACTAATTTAGAGACTAATTATAATTTTTTTTTTATAATAAAAACTATTTTAGTTATCAATATTTTTTAGTTTATAAAAATTGATATTTAAATTGATACTATAGTGACTACTTATTTTTATAGTTACTAAAATTATTGATTATTTAAGAATTTTTTTATAGTGATAATGAAAATACTCCAAGAAAAAAATTCAAATATAATTCTCTTAGCATTCGAAATCTGAAAATTATTATCCTTTTGATTTATGTGAATCACTCGTCAAATTAAGTATACAATTATCTCTATATAACTCATATTCTACACTAGCTAATAGGTATAAAAAGATTTTATACAATTTATGTTACATTACCTAGAGTAAGACTTTATTGAAATTATATTTTATAGATTAAGGAACCAATTATGATAAACAATCTTCAAGTGAGACGAATTTGAGGATAAATTCTCTTTAAGAAAGAGGGTATGATAGAATTCTATCTCCTAAACTTCAAGTGGTACGAATTTGAAGACAAATTCTCTCCAAAAATGAGGTAATGATAGAAGATTATCCAAAGATTACATATAAGAAGAACTTGAAGATGAACCTTTGGGTTTTCTTTTAGAAATTAGTTATGTTCTATGCTTTTGGGCTTTGAATTTTCTTTTATGGGCTTAGGTTTGCTTAAACTTATGTGCATTTAAATAGAGGTATCAAAAACTGATGTGATACTTCTAGTCATATATTGAATTTGATTTCATTAAAGAGATGATTATCTTTGTTCTTGACTTAGGGCTCCGTTTCTTATCAAAATTAACATCTTTGTGGCGAATCTTCACTTGACTTATCAATTTTCCAGATTTATTTGTGTCGTGCCTCTTGAGGATTCAAATTCAGAAATGATCATATTTTTTCTTGTATAAAATCGTATCAGGTAAAATATGAAATCAAGTATATATATATATATATATATATATATATATATATATATATATATATATATATATATGAGAAGATGCGAGATTAATGAAAAATACGATAAATCACATAAAGAATTGATATTATTTTCGACCTAAAATCATAAGAAAATAAATTTATGAATATTTATGAATTTAAAAATATTATTTTTTTTATTTTTATCAGACGTGGGACTTTTACTCGATCTTGAATTCCTAAAGTATAACTATTTATAAATTAAATAGAATGAAAAATAAAATTAAAAAATACAATAGAGGAGATAGAGGAGGGACTAGAATTGAGTGAAAATAATTGAATTGATGAAAGGAAGAAGGCCTCGCGAGCCGACAAACATTTGAACTGACAATGATATGATATCTGCAAAAACGTTATCTTGTACGCTCACACTTCCCTTTCACAAACACTATAAATCACAATTTTTCCAAACTTTCCCTTTTTCTTTTTATCAAATTTATATTCATCATTTTCTTCTTCCGAATAAAAAATGGATAATAATTAAAATATTAAAAATATTCAACAAAATTCATTAACAAATGTAATGACCGCAAAATTGAAAAATACTATCAAATGAAAACGTTAATGGAGATACAATGATAACCTATCAATTATTCTGTAAATTGGTATCTAAAATTTTTTAATAATTAAAATTAATTATTAATGAAATTTTTTTGTATTATATTTTAAAAAACGTGAGAAACATTAGTACAATTTAAGGGAAAAAAATGTTGTAGGGTCATATCTTATGTAGGATTAATTTTATGGATAACTATTGTTTTTTATGAGTGAATATTTTTTAATGTTATTGTACTTATTTTGTATATCTGACTTTAGGCTATCAGAAAGTACTAATAATATTATTCTCGTTAAAGATAAATAGTGACAGATTCATAATGTATAAATATGAAGTTAAAAGTACGAAATTCGTTTGAAAAATTCGTGTTCATTCCATAGCCATATACAATTTCCACTCCTTTGCATGCAAATAGGATGAAACAAAAATGTGTATGAAGAAAGATTAATATGTTTAGGAATTTTTTGTTGCAACTTGTACTGAAAACTAGTGTTAGATTTTCATATATACAATTGTAAGAATAATTTGGTAAGGCATGAAATAACACACTCTTTAAAGAACTTCACTGCAACCCAAAACCTATTCGACAACAATGCATCAAAAAATCTTCACAATTGATAGACTATGACAATTGTCGTTGACAAAGAGATTCAATGATAATTACCACTCATGCTCTACATTTTTATGTAAAAGCGACAGATTAGTTTTCTTCCTAAAAACAATATAGGACTAAATATGTTTAGTATTAAACTTAATTAATTTAAAATTCACTTTTGTCTCAAAGATATAATATAATCTCAAACTTGAATACGAAATTAAATGTTTTTTCCTTTGTTTTCGGAACTCATCTTTATCTTTAAGAAACATTATTAGGATCTATCACCTCCTTTCTTGAAAGATGCCTCAAAAGATTAATGGATAAAGAATATTTAAACTTTTCTTGTCCTATACTCCTAAGTCGATGTCTAAGGAGAATGAGAGTTCATCTCCTAATAAAGGGTTAAGGAAAATTGTTTTTGTTTTCATGAGACAACACCAATATTTAGATCCCAAATTTGTCAGGTGACATTGTTATGGTCAATCACTGCATTTGAGATATTGCTCGTTTTAAAGCTTAAAACTCCGTCACAGTTTTGTTCTTTAAAAAAAAAGTATTTAAATTTTTTTTATAAACAATGTGAGACTGTTAGGTATACTCGAACACTATAAGTAAATTATATATATATATATATATATATATATATATATATATATATATATATATATATATATATATATATATTTTTTTT
>Ga0209589_1011393_pt1 | contig 12542 bp, 5 predicted proteins | sample CowpeawhiteBW_FD_187525 | JGI IMG/M metagenome (GOLD analysis project Ga0209589, IMG submission 187525) | Root nodule microbial communities of legume samples collected from California USA - Cow pea white BW (SPAdes) (version 2) | ecosystem: Host-associated > Plants > Roots > Nodule | place: USA...
TATATATATATATAATCACAATCTATCATATGACTATGAAAATATATCATTTGAAAAAAAAAAGGTACTCACTCTTGAAGAAAGATTGTAAGGAATAGTCAAAGTGTGAGTTAAAGTCTCATATTGGATATAATAGACATTGTCTTAAGATTTTTGGTTAAAAATGATGTCACATGTCTTATGTGTGTGAAACTAATGTCATATATATAAAATCATAATCTCTCGAAGACTATAATCCCATGTAAAAATATATATAAACCCAACAAATAAATATATCCAATATTTATATAATACATACTTTAGCTAAATATTGAGATTAAAAGTAGAAAAAAATGTAAAACGTATTTTTTTACTGGCAAAATAGTTATATTAAAGTGGATACAAAGGGACCGAACTCAAATACAATCATACATCAAGAAAAAGTAAACAAAAATAAAATAAAATAAAATTCTAAGCACACATAGAGATGCAATATTCTAAAAAGCAAGAACACGAATTTGAAAATTGAAAGCACCTCCCTTGGTGCAAGTCATTATCCAAGACCAAACTTATCCCTAATAGAATCTAATATATTCACTAAATCAACAAGATTCTTTTGAAATAAAATACGGTTACACTTACACATCAATAAAAATGGACTAAGGTAATGCATGTCATTTTGGTCTTGTTGTTATAACTTTTTTATAAGAAAAAAAAAAATCACCTCTCTTAAAAGAAAAAAAAATCAATGAATTTGTTTCAATTTTAAAAATAATTAACTATATATATGCGTGGGGAAGCTGCAAATAAATTCTAATTATCTTATACATTTTTGATAATCTTTTAAAAATGATCACTACATTATTTTACATCATGTTTGTTTTTTGTAATCTACATCAAACTGAATCATATATAATATGCCAAAAACTAATTTTAAATCATGATTTTTTTTTTATCATGTTTGTATACATCATTATTTTTTTTTCAAATCGGTAGTTTTTTTTGACAAATTTCAACCTTATTAAATTCAAACAAACTATAACATATAATTAGTATACAAAATTATTGTACAAAGTAGTTCTTTGAATAAAATCCAAATCTCAAATTCTAATATCTTCACTATTTGAAGGATAAGATGCTTTTTTAATATGGTTGCCTGAAAAAACAAGAATAGAGAGCATAAAAAATTACATAGTCTAAAGATATGAATTTATATAGCATAAAAATCTTGCCTTATTCCCTTATCCAACTATTGCCACTACTAAACAAAACCAAAAGGGAGAGTGCCATATTTTTGCACTACACTAAATCAGACACAAATCTCATCTTAAAATGCATTTTTTTTGGAGTTAAATATGTTTTTAATTCTTTAATTTTTAGTGAAAATTGAAATTAATCTTTCTTGAAAATTTTGTTAGAAGTGGGCTTTATGCCTAACTCAACCCTATAAAACCGGCTTATAAGGTGAAGTTTGCACCTCACTTATATATTGTGAATTGGTCTTATTTCTAGTCGATGTGAGACTTCCAACACACCCCCTCACGCCGAGGTATTCATCTCGTGCGTGGGACAAGAAATTAGTGGGTGGTCCGTTAGCGGCCTGATATCGGGTGGAATGTTCAAGAAAGTTCGCTAGGATAGGCTTTAACCTAGCTCTGATACCATGTTAGAAGTTTGTAAGGTGAGGTTTGCACCTCACTTATATATTGTGAATTGGCCTTATCTCTAGTCGTAGTGGGACTTTCAACAAACTTTGAACCAATTTAGTTTCTCAACTTTGTAAATGCGTGAATTTAGTCATTTTAATAAAATTTCATTAAGTTTATTTGACTTTTCAAATACATTTCATTATTGTATTTTAGTTTGTTTACATCGTTTGACGTAGTTTTTCTTTAATGTTAGTTGATAAACGCGTTTCAAACGTAAAATAAACTTAACAAAATTAATTTTAAGGACTTAATCTATGCATTTCTAAGAATGAGGAACTAAATTGATTCAAGGTTTCCAAAGGACTAATTCCAATTTTTATTAAAAAGTTGAAGAACCAAAAACATATTTAACTCTATTTTTTCACACAATTTCTTTTACACTTAAATCTTATCTATATTATAACTTAATCATTTCAGTCTTTTTAAGTTAAAGGTGATAGAGCATTTGTAGATATGAGAAGGAAGATCTGGCTAATAATTGAGTTCTAAATTAATCACTACTATTTTTTAAGTCAAAATATTTTAAAATAAAGTTTCTGAAAATAGGATTCAAATTCATTTTGAATTTGGAAAATAATCTATATATGTCACAACTTCTGGAAAACATTTTGAACAAAACGAATGACATTTTAAATACTAGAGTGATGTGGAGGATCACTCAGGACTCATGCCTCTTTTAAAAAAAAAATATATATATTATTTATTTATTAAAAATGAAAGGTATAGTACTAGGTTTCTGCTATAATGTCATCCACTACAAGGTTTCTGCTAATTTCAGATTCAATGTAGCATGAATGCACAATGATCTTCATAAGCAACTTAACACGTGAAAAAAAAAATTCATTGTTCTACGCGTGAACAGCATAAAGAATCGTAATATATACACTCAAAATGCACATTAGCTTTAGAATTTGGACAACCAATTGTTTGAATGAGGTCCGTTAAGTATGGAAAAATCCAATTTGATGTTTCTTACTATGGAATTTTATTTTTATTCCCCCAAGAAAAAGTTCACTTTGGACAGATAAAAGAAAATAAAGCAATGCTAGATTCCCAGAATTCAAAGTTAAGCTACCATGATTTTTATGCAGGTTCCCACAAGAAATTTCGATATTGTTGTTGTAATATGCAAGTCAAAAAATGGTAAGATGTCATGGGCTCTGATTTATGTTTTTTTTTTATCAACAAAAAATAAATTTAATTAAAAAGAGCATTCGAGGAGGTACTTTAACCCTTATATAAAAAGCATTGTTATACACATTGATGTTCTAATTTAGCATCCTAACTCCACCAAAGCAAAAGATTCCACCTAAATCAAAATCATATGAATCACCATTGTGATTCACCAACAAAGAGTAAAAGCGGTATGTATGTCTTCTTAAATATACGTCTGGCATATTCCTGCGTGACCAGCACAAGTCCAAAATCTTTTTGTTTCATTCCATTAGCAGCATCCTAATTTTAAAGGTTCCAGCGTTCCGAGCAGCTCTTTGACTGCAACAGTCCCTCATTCACACTACTCTACACTCCTCCGATGCAATAAACATATCAGCCACATATTCATCTCATTTCCATGTGTATTCAGAACAACAATTTGGTATATTCGATATATTCCATTATGAATGTTTTGCTGCCCATAGTCCATGCAAACATGAAGAACAATACTTCCTTGTTGTTTAACTCTCTTATTTATGTATAGTTGTTGTGTATTCTATTTCCTTGTCTAATGACATGAATGATTTCTATGGAGACAGTGTTTTAAGTTCCTCAATGGATGCAACGATGCAGCATTAGATGTAGGAAGGACTTAACATAAAAGAGATTGATTCAATCACATTATAGTGTAGTAAAATGTGGGATTGTGGTTTATTTTTCAATATATTTGGGTTTTATGTTGGATTAGGAGTGAATTTAAACTTCTTTCATTTATAAAATTATAATCTAAAACTTTATTTACACAAGTTAAGGATTTTTTTTATGCATGTTTTTAAGAGTGATTCCCCAAAGTACGTAATTTATGGAAAAGAACTCAAATTTTCTAATACACAAAGCCCCGTATTAATTGTTCCTTTTTTTTTTTTATATTAGTCATGTTATTAACCAATTATGTGTTAATTTCTTCATATGGAAACCCTAATTTAGATACTTTGAAAAACAAAATTATCTACAAATCGATCATTAATCCATCTTCAAGTTTGACTATGTAGACATAGATGTTATCTGAAAACACCAACACAAACTTTATCATGTATAACACATAATATGACAACATATAAGGATATATGAGTATATATAAGGGATGATTAATTATTGGATAATAGATAACCTATTTTCCAAACCCGCGAGAATGGAGATATTTGTCGCCGTTGATTTAATCGTAGTTGTTGGCAAGAAATTTTTCCAAAACATTGATGTTTTTCCCAGGAAAGAGGGCACCTAGGGCTTGCTTCTTCAGTTGATCCTTCTTGAAATAACCACCTTTGTTTCCTTTGTTTTTGTTTAAATCGATCGGAAAATCCATTTCATGAGAGTTGTTTCTACTCGACATAGGTGTTTTCTTTAGTGGCGAATTGGAACAACGAACAATATTAGACATTTTGGTTCTTTTGATTTTTCTCAAAAGAGTGAGAGGAGGAGATGAATGGCTATGGTCTCATCAGATGCAATTAAGAAAGAGGATGTTTTATAGGGTATTGTGGGTGCGGTGTTATCACTGTGTTTAGGGTTTAAGAACAAAATTATATATTTATAAGATTACAACAGGTCGGGTCGGGTACAAATAGTGCTTACTCGCAACCTGACCTGTCAAAAAAAATCTGTCTATTATCCGTTCGTTTACCCGTCAAATATCCGTTTAAAAAATATTTGCGAATATTTTTAAAATCCGTGGATATTCGAACTCGCAAATATTTAAAAAATATTTTATAAATTTTTTAATATAAAATTATAAAAATAAAATAAAATAAAAATAAAATAAAATTATAATTATAATTAAATTTGATATAATAAAATATACTGTTAATTTTAATTTTAATTAAATTAAATTAAATAAAATATAAATATAATTTTAATTTAATTTTTTGCAAGTAACGGATACTTACATGTACGGATAGTATGATATCCGCACCCGATCCAGTTATAAGTGGGTATTAAAATACTCACTACCCTCTATTTACAAGGACATTTTGTTGATATTCACAAACAAGATGATCCATTTTTAGGGTTTTGTTTTATTGGTAGAAACTAAAGTGTCTGAATAAAATTCTTAAGAACATTAAGATAGAAACGTAAATAGAAATGATCAAAAAATTATTCAAGAAAATACCGGTGAAACTTATACTTCTGAAATTTTATTTATTTATTTTTATGTACTAGATAAATTCTTGATTTATTATTTTTATTTCCGTCCGACCAAACAAATGCACTAAAAGATATTAATTTTTTTATCAATAATAATTAATATATAAATAAAAGAATGAGACACAAAATGTTTCGATCCAAACAAACGTTCCAAAAGATATTAGTTCATTTTATCAATAATAACTAATATATAAATAAAAAAAATAAAATATTAGGAATACCTCAACTCATGTACATGTAAATACCAATAAAAGTAAAGGAAATGAGAAAATGATACTTAATACCAAAGTATATTAGTACAGTACTCCAATCAATTCTCATACACAGTTGTTTCAAAAAATGTCATTATGCAAAATCATTTTGGCGTACATTTGTTTTTGACTTATATTCCAAAATTATTCATAAAAATAAACAATAAAAAATACTATTAAATTTTAAGAAAATATATTTATAAAAAGTAGTTATAAAATACATTTTTATAAGTTTGTTATAAATAAATTTTTATTGTCAGTATTTAATTTAGATTAAAAATTTATAAAAATATAAAAGATAAAATAGCAAAATGATTTATATTAATAAAACAAAATTGATAACTAAATATATACACTAAAAATTGTTACAAAAAAAAAACTTTTATGAATATGGAAAAAATTATGTGGTCTTTATTTAAAAAAATATTTAGTAAAAAGAAATAATTTAATTTATTAAATAAATAAATAAATAAATAATTTATTTATTTTTAATTTATTAAAAGGTAAAATAAGTTATAAAATTGTGTATGGATATTACTACTTTATTTTCAACCAAATAATTGAGAAGTTAGGTAAAAATTATTGTTATTAAAAATGTTTAGAAGAATGTGAGTCTGAGTTAATACGTAACAAAATTTATATGTTATTGAAATATTTTTAGCCAATGAGGTATGCATGTATATCTCACCAAAGCGTCTCTTAGAAGATATCTTGTTGTTCTGCCAATATCGTTGTTCTCCAAAACAAAACAAAATTAAAAGATAGATAACTGAGATTATCGACGAATTTGAAAAATAAAAAAGAAAATATACTAAAAATATTTTTTAAAATACCAAATAATTTAAGAATGGTTCATTATACATTTTTGCAGTGAGCTGAGGTTATAAAATGTTCCTGTTGGCAGTCTTATTTATTGAGTCGATCACTTTAATCATCAAACTTTAAACTTAAAAATAAATGAAAGTTTTGAACAATTTTTTATTATAAATATGCAAGATGTATTTTTGTAGAGTTGTCTTATTATTCTTGTTACTTTGTCCAAATACGTTTTTGTGAATGTAGCATATGATTCTTTGTTAAGAGATGGGACCAAGTAACCCAATTATATGGGTGAGTATTTGATTTTGTTCATCTCATAAATAGTGAAACTAAGATAAGGAAGAATATATATCATATATATGGTTAAGAATATTGAAAGTATCTGTGCCAAAAACACAGAAGATAAGGAAGAATCTCTAATGAAACTTTAATTTGATGTATCTTACTAGAATTTAAATGTTATTTTCCCAGGAAAAGTTGACTTTGAACACAAAAAGAAAATAAAGCAAATGGTAGATTCCCAGAATTCAAAGTTAAGCTACCCTGGTTTTTATGCAGCTTCCCACAAGAAAATTCGATGTTGTTGTTGTAACATGTAAGTCAATAAATGGTAAGATGTCATGAGCTCTGAATCTGATGTGTTTATAGTTGTTGTGTATTCCTTTTCCTTGTCTAATTCCATAAATCATTTCTATGGAGATAGTGTTTCAAGATGCTCAATGGATGCAATGCGATGATTCAATTACATAAAAGAGATTGACTCAATCACATTATTAGGTATTTTAAGACACTTTAATGTTGATTTAACATTAATTATGGTTCATTCTAAATGTTGCTCTTTTCTTTCTCATATAAGGGTAACATTTTGGTTTCATGTAATCTTATGAAGTTTGTCTAATCTTATGAAGTTTATGTCTTTATACGGTTTTTCCTTTAATAAAAAGATAAATCATTTGAAATGACATCTTCTTCTTCTTTTTATCACAAATAAGAAACTGAATCAATTCTTCAACATAAAAGTAATAATTAGTTATTTTTTACTTTACGTAAATTTTTTATCTTTTAATTAATTTTACATTCCAAAATCAATTCTAACTAATTTTGTGGTACTTTGACGCATAACTCAATATTTTTTTTTTTATCATGGTATTTTATCATCATTGGTGTGCTAAAATCTCATTTTTTTTTTATAGCTTTTAGTGGATAGAGTTAGGAACAAATTGACATCTTTGAAAGGAAAAAATTCTAGTATGATGAGGCATATTCAGCTTGTTAATATTATTATCTTTTTCATTCATATGTAGTGTTCAGGTTTATAAATGATCTATTCTTTTACTTAAGGAGATAGATAAATAGACGTGTGACTTTATTTGTTGATAATATATGTTATAGAAAGCGACTTAATGTTGATATCAAGAATCATTTATAAATACATTCCTTCTTTAACTTACATTTAAGATTGTATTAATTTATTAAAATTGTAATTTCTTTTATTAAATTAAAAATAAAATATAATAATACCTATTATATAAAATCGACTATTTATCATTTCGTATATATTTACACTGATTATTTATGATTTAATGATAATAAAAAATAAACTATTTATAATTATATTTTTGATGTAGTATTTGATAATATTTAAAATTGTTCTTATATTAAAACTAGGGGAACAAGTGCTATTTCACTTACATATGTATGTTTTTATGATATTAAAAAAAATATATATATAATTTTAAGTTGATTTAAGTAGATAGATTATTCAATTAGCTAATTTATTATATAGTAAAATAATTTAATTAAAAATGACACTAAAAATAAGTAAACGAATGTATAGATTAGATCGAATTGGTCTATTATTCAATAAAAGAAATCTTGTGGAGTGAGAACGTGTTAACTAAAAAACTTAAGGATTTTCAGAAACCATACAAACCGGTCAAACTTGCACAAAATGGGTCAAAAAGCAATATAGAATACCAGTTTAAAACAGTATTTTTTTATTTTTCAATTTTTTAAATTTATTATAACCTATTTTTAAACCAAATAAAATAACATATTTATTAAGGATTACAAATGGGTATAAATTATTTTACCGAGTGTTATTATTTTTTCTTATAAGACAGCAATCTACTAAATCCTTCGATTCTTAATTTTCCCGTTATACAATTTCTTACGTGAAGCAATAACACGTTGTCGAGTTACAAAATTATTTACGTCATAATACGAGCTAGAATCACGTAAGTGTTTAATAGATGGAAGTATATTCTTTTAAGATATTATTATTATTATTATTATTATTATTATTATTATTATTATTATTATTATTATTGTCCATGAGAATTTGTCTCTACCGATTATAACTATAGGGATGTCAATGGGTGAGTATTGTTAGAGTTTGTTATTCAGAATAAATCTGGTTCCTATTATTTAGGAGTAGATATTTATAATTTATAGTTGTTATTTCTTTGATTGTAGCCTTGATTAAATCATGGGCAGCTTTTCTATTAAGACTGATTGGCTTTATATAGCCCAGTTATTCGTTCAATAAATTAAGCTTTTACAGCTACTTGCAATCTTTATTCATTTAGTCGATAACAGTGGTATCAAGAGCTTCATTTCACACGGGGCCTGATACTTAAACATTTAGAGAGCGAGAGCGTAAACCATTCCCAACCATGGCTGATAGTAACAGTTTTCTCTGTATTCCCAAATTTGATGGAGATTATGATCACTGGTCGATGCTTATGGAAAATCTACTGAGATCAAAGGAGTATTGGAGTGTGGTGGAACAAGGCTTTGAGGAGAACAAACCCACGAAGACCCTTACAAGTGCAGAAAGAAGGTCCTTGGAGGAGCTCACATTAAAGGACCTGAGAGCAAAGAATTATCTTTTTCAATCTATTGATAAAAATATTTTGAAAACGATAACCAACAAAGCAACTTCCAAAGCCCTATGGGATTCCATGAAGCAAAAGTACCAAGGTAATGTCCGTGTGCAACGTGCTCAACTTCAAAGGCTACATAGAGAATTTGAAGTTCTGGAAATGCAAGCAAATGAGTGTGTCAATGATTATATCTCTCGTGTTATGCTAATTGCCAATAATATAAGAAGTGCCGATGATATTATGGAGGATGGACAAATTGTGGAGAAAATCCTACGTACTTTGTCCGATAAATACAACTATATTGTATGCTCTATTGAAGAATTAAAGGATATCAACAAGATGACCGTGGATGAGTTACATAGTTCGCTATTAGTGCATGAACACAAGGTGAAGCAGAAGGAGATGACTGAACAAGTCCTGAAGGTTACAGGAGAAAGTCTCACTCCTTGAATTGATGATCGTGGCAGCAACAACAAATGGCGTGGTGGATACAGAGGAAGAGGCAGAGGTCACGGTAGAGGAAGAACATTTGATAAATCCACAATTGAATGTTATGGCTGTCATAAGTTGGGACACTTTCGATATGAATGTCCCACTTATGCCAAGTATGCAGAACACACGGAAATAGACGAGGAAGAGGAGATGTTGCTCATGTCATATGTGGAAATGCAACACTCCAATCAAGACGAGAGGTGGTTCCTGGATTCGGGATGCAGTAATCACATGAGTGGCGACAAAAAATGGTTCAACGAACTAGATCAATCCTTCAAACATAGTGTCAAACTGGGAAATGATTCCAGAATGGAGGTAGTGGGCAAAGGAAATGTTCGCATGAAGGTGAATGGACAAATTTTGGTGATTACTGAGGTATTCTTTGTCCCTGATCTCAAAACTAACCTGCTTAGTATTGGTCAACTCCAAGAGAAAAACTTGACTATATTAATCAAGGCTGATTGTTGTAGTATCTATCATGAAAACAAAGGATTACTTATGTGAACTATGATATCTGCAAATCGTATGTTTGTGCTTTTGCTTCAGTTCCTCCTGTATCTATTAATTCTTCATCGGCTCTTAATGTGACCTCTGACAATATCACAAGTTTATGGCACCAAAGGTTTGGTCATCTCAATATGTAAGGGCTAAGGACACTTGCCTAAAGGAAAATGGTTTACAGATTGCCTATTTTAAAGAATCCATCCCAAATGTGCTCCATATGTATGGCAGGAAAACAACAACGTCATTCATTTCCAGAGAAAAGCACTTGGAGAGCATCTAAACCATTGCAACTCATCCACTCAGATTTATGTGGTGCAATTACACCTGAATCACATAGTAAGAAACGGTATGTAATTACCTTTATTGATGATTATAACAGAAAAATGTGGTCTTATTTTCTGCAGGAAAAATCCGAAGCCTTTGATGCATTCAAAAGGTTCAAATCTTTAGTAGAAAAAGCATCTGGTCATAAGATTTTGTGTCTGCGCACTAACAGAGGTGGGGAGTTCACTTCATCCGAGTTTAATGAATACTGCAACACTCATGGCATCACAAGGCAACTAACTGCAGCCTATTCACCCCAACAGAACGGAGTGGCGGAAAGGAGAAATCGAACATTGATGAACATGGTGAGATGCATGCTGATAGCACGTGATGTACCAAAGCAATATTGGCCAGAAGCAGCTAATCTAGCTACACATATCTTGAATAGATGTCCCATTACAGCTCTAGCAAACATTACTCCAGAAAATGCTTGGTAGAATAGAACACTGTCAGTGCAGCATTTTAAAGTATTTGGATGCATTGGACATGTTCACCTTCCAAATGCTTCACGGAAAAAGTTGGACAACAAGAGCATCAAGTGTGTCTTCATGGGAATCAATGAGGCATTAACGTTGGAAGCATACATAAAGCTTAGAAAAAGGTTGGGAATATGCAGTTTTGAGGAGATAAATTGAATGTATAAAACAGTTCAGTTTAAGGAAGGATTTGTTAGAGTTTGTTATTTAGAATAAATCTGGTTCCTATTATTAAATCATGGGCAGTTTTTCTGTTAAGACTGATTGGCTTTATATAGCCCAGTTATTCATTCAATAAATTAAGCTTTTACAGCTACTTGCAATCCTTATTCATTTAGTTTATAACAGGATAGGTATGTTCCTCATGTTCAAACCAAATGTTAAGGATTGTATTTTATCTATTGTATCTGATCTAAATTCCCATTGCATTCATATTTCTAGAAATGTTATCTTCTATGAAGATATATTTCATTTCAAACTATTTCTCAAGAAAATTCTATTGACAAGATGATTACACCTGTTTTTGAGAAAATAAAGGATTATGATTTTGATCTTACTGTCCATAAGAGTAAAAACTTAAATGATAACATTGATTCTGAAAACCATATAATGCATGCCCAGAAGATTGATGATCCTGATAATCTGAATAAATCTGATAGTATTGATACTGAACAAGCTTTTGATTCTGCGTCAGAGCAAAATTGTCCTAGAAGGTCTACTAGACACAATAATGTTCCTGCTTATTTACAAGATTTTCAAAGTTCATTTGCTACTAAAACTGAAAAGAAAACTAGATATTCTATTAAGGGTCACGTTTCTATGGCAAGACTGTCTTCTTTCAAATAGGTTATTTGCTCTATTGACTCACATACTGAACCAGAATCTTATGAAGATGCTTCATGGTATGCACATTCGAAGAAAGCAATGACAGAAGAACTAATAGCCCTTGAACAGAATGGCATCTGGATAGTGAGTTCTTTACCAGAAGGAAAACCTGATATTGGATGCAAAATACATACAAAAAGAAGGATACAAGAAAAATGATTGTGCTCTCGAACATAATCTCAAGTGACAAAGTCCCACATTGGTCACGACACTGACAAGAACTCCAGCTTAGAATATAAAAGTGGCATCTATACTCAGTCAAAATCATACCTTTCTCGGCCTTTTGGCTAAGATCAAGTGTAGTATCTGTTCTTATCAGTTTAATATCTGATATGTGGACCATTGGTTCATACGATATTAAATTTATTTTTTGAGAAAGAGGGTCAATTGTAGTAGCTTGCTACTGAGGCCTTCAAGCATTGTCCTTGTTTTGCACTACTGCAAGGGTCTGGTGCACCTCATCATCCAATGTAGTTTATAAATGTTGTTGGGGATCTATCAGCTGAAGTATCTGTGTTTTTTGATTTATATATTTGTCAAGTTACTTCATGTTTTTTTTTGTTTCCAATATCATTTTTTCAGGTATTTTCGTTTTTTTTTTCCTGAAAAAATTGTAAACTAAAATTTATCTTCAATATTTGGTCCCAACAATTTTATGTATTGAATATATATGTGTATTTGACAAGATGCATAATAGCGAACTGAATATCAGTATTTTATATATATATATATATATATATATATATATGCAAAATGTTTGATGTATTTCGTATACGGTGCATAGATATCGAAAGTTCAGTGTGTATGCAGAATAATGTTTGGCACGGTGCATAGATATTGAAAGTTCAGAGTGTATTG
>Ga0209589_1011401_pt1 | contig 12539 bp, 7 predicted proteins | sample CowpeawhiteBW_FD_187525 | JGI IMG/M metagenome (GOLD analysis project Ga0209589, IMG submission 187525) | Root nodule microbial communities of legume samples collected from California USA - Cow pea white BW (SPAdes) (version 2) | ecosystem: Host-associated > Plants > Roots > Nodule | place: USA...
GAAATTATGGTTAATGCCATGCTTTTCACAAAAGTGTTGAAACTTTTCATTTTGGAATTCTCCACCATGGTCACTTCGAATAGACACTATCTTAGAACTCTGTTCATTTTCAAGAATTTTGGCAAGTCTTTTAAAGGCATGAAAAGTGTCATTTTTGGCAGCTAAGAACAAAGTCCATGTGTACCTAGAGAAATCATCAACAATGACTAATGCATAAAGATTACCACTAAGGCTCATGGCTCGAGATGGACCAAATAGATCCATGTGAAGCATCTCTAAAGGTCTTTCAGTTGAAACAACATTTTTTGATTTAAAAGAGACCTTTGGTCTGTTTTCCTTTTTGACATGCTTCACACACTCTATCCTTCTCAAACTTAAGTTTGGGTAGTCCTTTAACCAGGTATTTTCTATTTAGCCGATTGAAATGTTGCATGTGTGTGTGACAAAGTCTTCTATGCCATAACCAAGTATCATCCTCTTTTGTAAGCAAATAATGGATGCTGAATGATGCATGATGCAGGTTAAGTAGATATATATTATTGACTCTTTTGCCTTTCAAAACAATACTACCATGTGCATCATATATCAAACAACTATTTGGTTCAAACATGACTTTAAAGCCTTTATCACATAGTTGACTTATACTTATCAAATTGTGTTTGAGTCCTTCTACGAGCAGCACATTCTTGATGTTGAAAGAGGATCCATTGCCTATGACTCCATTTCCAAGGATTTATCCTTTGTTGTGGTCTCCATAGGTTACAAACCCTTCTTCAACTCCAACTTTGCAAATTTGGTTTTATCTCTTGTCATATGTCTTGAACAGCCACTATCAAGGTACCACAAATCTTTCTTATCACCTTTCATGACTTGGCTCGAGGAAGATGACTCATAACCAACCATAAGGCACAAGTTGGCTTCTTCACTCTCATCTTGTGAGGAGCTACTTGTAGTTGAATCATCATTGTCCTCCCATGCAATGTATGCACGTTTCTCCTTTGGCTTCTTCTCCTTTTTCCTATCAACACTCTTCTCCTTTTCTTTGTTAGCATTTGGACATTCAATTTTGATATCTCTTTGTTTTCCACAGTTATAACATGTAAAATTAGAAGAGTTTGATTCATTGTGTTTGGAAGTATACCTCTTGGGATTACCTTTAATACCATTCATTTTGAGATATTTACCAAACCTCTTGACAAGGAGATTCAAGTTCTCACTTTCACTTGATTCAGCCACCTCATCCTCGAGTTCCTCATTCTTCTTAGTGCTAGTATTTAAGGTTATGTTCTTAAGCTTTTTCTCACTTGACTCAAGCTCATTAAGCCTTTGCATCTCAATCTCATGCTCCCTAAGCTTACCAAACAATGCAGATGTAGTCAAAGCGGATAGATCTCTTGTTTCTGAGATGGTCGTGACCTTTGTGCCAAGATGTATCAAGACACTTTAGCACCTTGATGTTTAACTCTTCCTTGTCAAATTCCTTACCCAAACCTATGAGATGGTTGACTATGTGAGTGAATCTCTTTTGCACATCCGCTATGGATTCTCCTTGTTTCATCTTGAATAACTCATATTCTTGAATCAAGGCATGCTTTCTTGCTCTTTTAACATCATTGGTTCGTTCATGAGTCACTTCAAGAACCTCCCACATTTCCTTGGCACTCTTGCATTGTGAAACACGAAAAAACTCATCCATGTTGAGAGATGAAGTGAGGATATTCTTTGCATTGCAATCATATTGGGGTCTCCTCATTTCTTCCTCATTCCATTGAGTCCATGGCTTATTAACAATATGCTTAGGAGTATATGGTTCATTTATGATTGCATCTCATACCCTTTATCTATTGACTCAATAAAGATTTTCATCCTAATTTTCCAAAATTGGTAATTAATGCCACTAAACATAGGGGGTCTATGAATTGAGGCACCTTCACCAAAGGGTAAATTGTTTTCAGCCATTTCAAGTAGTTCAAAACAGATTTAGGACCTTACTTGATCAAATTTCAAGTACCTAGCTTTGATACCAATTGTTAGTTTTGAAATGGTTAAAAAGCCAAGAAGGGGTGTTGAATTGGCAAGTTAAAAATTTAGGCTATCTTTGCAAGCTAAAGACCACCTTTAATTGAATCAAATAGATCACCAAGTTATGATGCAAACAGTACTAAACTGTACACTTTCAATCGATCAAAAACAGAGTTAATCGATTGATTTTACTAAACAGATTTTGTTCTAGTATAATCAACCGATTGAAACAGGAAAACAGTTGACTGAAATACTGGAAAAAATGCTGAAATGCAAATTTGAATTTTAAACCAGGAACAATGCACAAGAATGATGAAGACAGGTTCCAAATAATTATGTAAACATGTTCAATGCTGCAAATGTTATGAAACATGTAAGAATATGAAAACGATGATTAAAGCACAAGTTCTTTAAACCTTAAAATGAAAATGCAAGAGAGAAAGGTTAAAGAAGAGAGGACACCATGAGATTTTTATACTGGTTCACTCAAACCTGAGCTACATCCAATTTTTCAAGGCAACCCTGAGCTTAAATTTGCACTATTTCAAAAGATTTACAAAGTATCCACCCTTACACTTCCAAAATATGCAAAAACATCATAAAAGACTCTTGAATCACACAAGAATTACACCAGCACAACAAGAACCCTCTTGCAGACTTGGAAAACCACTAGGCACGCACACAAAGCTTGAGAAAGATCAAACCTCAGTGGTAACACAACCCATCCTACCACAAACCACTTTCTCCAAGCTTCAAACCAAGCCAAAAGCTCCAAGAATTTATCCAAGCTCAATCTTCAACAACTGCAACACATATGATCATGAAGGAGAGAGTTTCCAGAACAAATTTGTGCTCTAAAATGATCAACAAACCCGTACAATCAACTCGTAAATTCGATTGTAAATGTGAACCAAAATATCGACCCGTAAACCGAACCGATTTACTTAGCCTGAAAACTGGTCCTGTAAACTAATTTAGTAAACATGTCCCTAAACTCCAACCTAAACTCGATTTGTAAAAACGATCCGTACAATCAATCGTAAATTCGATACGTAGGAGCAAGGTCAATCCTTGTCGGGTTCACGTTTTATTTTTTCTAACAGGTTTTTTTTAATTAGTTCTTTTTTATTAAAGAACTACGTAATCCTGATTCTCCATTGCAAATGGAGATATATAGGAGCAAGGTCAATCCTTGTCGGGCCCAAATAAAAATTTTAATATTATTTTCTTCAATATTCGGTATTCTTTTTATATGTGTGATTTTTTTGTTTGTGTTTATTTTTATTTCTTTATTTATTTATCTTTTTATTTCTTTTTTTATTTTTTTACTTTTATTTTTATTTTTTTTGGGAAATCTAATATTTTAAAAATTACAGTAATTTTGCACACTTAAATAAAGGGAATCGTCTTTAGAGGGACGTTGTGGGGGTGCTAATACTTTCCCCACACGTAACCGACTCCTGAACCCAAACTTGGTTTCAAAGACTATTTCTTTTGAAGATTTTTCTATAGTTTTCCTTAATAAACTATGGTGGCGACTTCTCCGTTATTTTAAAATAATTTTTTTCGTCGTCCCGTCGTGACCCTGGTTACGACAATACTGACTGGTAACCTTGACGCGTAAACTCGACTTGTAAACCCTACACACAATCTTGAATTGTCAACTAAGCCCAAAAAATTGCCTAGTGAACTAGATCCGTCAACACGACCAACAAACTCAACTCATAATACCCGACTCTTAATTTGGACACCGTAAACTTTTCCCGTATAACAAACCAATAAACTGCCACATAAAGTCGACCCAAAAAGTTGGCCTGAAAATCAAGTTGAAAATGACTCTAACATTTACACGTAAAGACAACTCGAACATTTGATCTAAAATCACGACTCGTAATTCAATCCAACAAACTCGCCCCTAAACTCACTCGTAAACATAACTCGTAAACACGACTATTACAACAGAATCGAAAAATCTACCATAAACTCGAACCAAAACACGACCCATTAAATCGGCTTAAAGTTTCGACCCCTAAAAATACAAGGCATAATCACGACCCCTAAACTCAACCCTTATACTCAGCACGAAAACTTGACCCATTAACTAATTCAATAAACTCGACCCTAAACTCAATCCTTAACTCGATTCGTAATCATAACCCGTACAATCAACTCGTAAATGCGATTGTAAACGTGAACCAAAAAATTTACCTGTAAACTGAACCCACATACTTAGGCCAAAAACTGGTCCTGTAAACTAATTCAATAAACTTGACTCTAGACTCAATCCTAAACTCGATTCGTAAACACAACCCGTGAATTCGATTGTAAACGTGAACCATAAAATCGACCCGTAAACCGAACCCATATATTCTGCATGAAAACTAGTCCCGTAAACTAATTCAATAAACTCAACCCTAAACTCGATTCGTAAACGTGAACCAAAAAATCGTGCAGTAAAATCGGCCTTTGAAGCTATACCCTAATCTCGACTCGTGCAATCGTTTCACAAATTTGACCATAAACTCGAACGAAAAACACGACACATAAAATCGACCTAAAAATTCGACCCTATAATATACAACCCCTAATCACAACGCGTAAACTCGACCCGTAAACTTTCACCTACAAACTTCGTTCATAAACTCAACCAGCCAATTTGACCTATAAAAGATGAGTCATAAACACAGCCTGTAAACTCGATCCGTAAACTCGACCTATAAACTCGATCCCAAAAGTCTCCATCAAAATCTAATCCTTGAACAAGACTCGTAAAATTGACGAACCAATCCAAGTCGTACAAAATGATTCGTAATACCGACTGGTAACCTTTACGTGTAAACTCGATTTGTAAACTCTACACATAATCTTGAACCGTCAACTAAGCCAAAAAATTGCCTGGTGAACTAGATCCGTCAACACGACCAACAAACTCGACTCATAATACACGACAAGTAATTTGGACACCGTAAACTTTTCCCCGTTCAACAAACCAATAAACTTGCATCTAAACTCGACCCATAAATTAGCCCAAATATTCAAGTTGAAAACTCGAACCCTAAGCCTATACAATAAACTCGACCCTAACATTTACACGTAAAGACGACCCGAACATTTGATCTGGAATCATAACTCGTAATTCAATCCAACAAACTCGCCCCTAAAATCACTTGTAAACACAACTATTACAATTGAATCGAAAAATCGACCGTAAACTTGAACTAAAACACGACCCATTAAATCGGCTTAAAGTTTGGACCCCATAAAATAAAAGGCATAATCACAACCCCTAAACTTAACCCTTATACTCAGCCCGAATACTTGACCCGTAAACTAATTCAATAAACTCGACCCTAAACTCAATCCTAAACTTGATTCATAATCACAACCCGTACAATCAACTCGTAAATGCAATTGTAAAGAGAACCAAAAAATTGACCTGTAAACTGAACCTATATACTCAGGCCGAAAACTGGTCCTGTAAACTAATTCAATAAACTCGACCCTAAACTCAATCCTAAATTCGATTCGTAAACACAACTCGTAAATTCTATTATAAACGTGAACCAAAAAATCGACCCGTAAATCGAACCCATATATTCAGCCCGAAAACTGGTGCCATAAACTAATTCAATAAACTCAACCCTAAACTCGATTCGTAAACACGACCCGCACAATCAACTCGTAAATTCGATTGTAAACGTTAACCAAAAAATCGTTCAGTAAAATCGACCCGTAAAGCTATCAAATGAACTTGATCCTAATCTTGACCCCTACAATCGTCCCACAAATTTGACCATAAACTCAAACGGAAAACATGACCCTTAAAATTGACCCAATAATTGGAGCCTATAATATACAACCCCTAATCACGACGCGTAAACTCGACCCGTAAACTTCACCTACAAACTTTGTTCGTAAACTCAATCAACCAATTCAACCTATAAAAGATGAGTCGTAAACACAACTTGTAAACTCGATATATAAACTCGAACCCTAAACTCTCCATAAAAATCTGACCCTTGAACAAGACCCATAAAATTGACGAACCAATTCAAGTCGTACAAAACGATTCATAATACCGACCGGTAACCTTGACGCGTAAACTCAACTGTAAACCCTACACATAATCTTGAACCGTTAACTAAGCCCAAAAAATCGACTAGTGAACTAGATCCGTTAACACGACCAACAAACTCGACTCATAATATAGGACTCGTAATTTGGACACCATAAACTCAACCCATAAAGTTGGCCCGAAATTCAAGTTGAAAACTCAAAGCCTAAGCCTATGCAATGAACTCGACCCTAACATTTACACGTAAAGACGACCCGAACAATCAATTTGGAATCATGACTCGTAATTCGATCCAATAAAGTCGCCCCTAAACTCACTCGTAAACATAATTCGTAAGCATAACTATTACAATCGAATCAAAAAATCGATAGTAAACTCAAACCAAAACACGACCCATTAAATCGGCCTAATGAATCAACCCCATAAAATACAACGCATAATCATGACATGTAAACTCAACCCCTATACTCAGTCCGAAAATTGGTCCCACAAACTAATTCAATAAACTCGACCCTAAACTCAATCCTAAACTCGATTCATAAAGATGACCCATACAATCAACTCGTAAATTCGATTGTAAATGTGAATCAAAATATCGACCCGTAAACCGAACCCATTTACTCAGCCTGAAAACTGGTCCCGTAAACTAATTTATAAAACTCGTCCCTAAACTCGACCCTACACGCGATTTGTAAACACGACCCGTACATTCAACTCGTAAATTCAATTATAAATGTGAACCAAAAAAATCCATAAAATTATCCCATTAACGCGACCCTGAATTGGATTTGTGAACACAACCCGTACAATCGACTTATAAATTTGATTGTAAATGTCAATCGAAAGGTCGAACTATAAAATCAACCTATAAACCTATTATAAAATTGTTTGAATCCAATTGGAGATACGTAGCAGTAAGGTCAATCCTTGTCGGGTTCACGTTCTAAAAACCACATCTTTTTTCAAACAGGTTTTTTTAATTAGTTTTTTTTATTAAAGAACTACGTAATCTTGATTCTCCATTGCAAATGGAGATACGTAGGAGCAAGGTCAATCCTTGTCGGGCCCAAATAAAAATTTTAATATTATTTTCTTCATATTTGGTATTTTTTTTATATGTGTGATTTTTTGTGTGTTTATTTTTATTTATTTATTTGTCTATTTATTTCTTTTTTTAATTTTATTTATTTTTAATTTTATTTTTTTGCGAAATCTAATATTTTAAAAATTATAGTAATTTTGCACACTTAATTAAAGGGAATCGTCTTTACAAGGACGTTGTGGGGTGATAATACCTTTCCCACATGTAATCGACTCTCGAACCTAAACTTGGTTTCAAAGACTATTTCTTGTCAAGGTTTTTCTATAGTTTTCCTTAATAAACTATGGTGGCGACTTCTATGTTATTTTAAAATAATTTTTTTCGTCATCTTGTTGTGACCATGGTTGCGACAATACCGATTGGTAACCTTGACGCGTAAACTCGACTTGTAAACCCTACACATAATCTTGAACCGTCAAAGCCCTAAAACTCTACCATAAACCTATCCCATTAACTCGACCCAAGACTTGATCTGTAAACACAACCCGTACAATCGACTCGTAAATTTGATTGTAAATGTGAACCGAAAAATCGACCAGTAAAATTTGCTCGTGAACTTATCAAATGAACTTGACCCTAACCTCAATTCATACAATCGTACCCCAAATTTGAGGTCGTACCCCACCAAATTTAAACACTTAAAATGCAGTATGTGAAAGTTGAACCAAGTCGTCTCCCAACGACCAATATTTTTTACCAAAGCTTCAATATCCAGATTCAAACACAACACAATAACACATGGGGGTGTTTGGCAGACAAATTCAAAATTTCAACACAACAACAAAACATAATTGCAATTTTGATTAAACAGTCACAAAAAATAGCAGTGATTCCTTGCTTCGAATGAAATTTCACCCATCACAAATTGCAAACTGAATTGGTTTCATTATTCCTAATCAAAGTCACTATCAAACAATTAAGCGGAGGTTAACCACGAATTTAAGATGCAATTAAGAAATGCAAGCATTCATGAATTTCTCAAAGTTCATTAAGCATGAAAGTTAACTAAAACGAGTTCCCACTCTGAAAATTAAGCAAAACCAGATTGGGTTTTTCAATTAAAATGCAAATGCAAATAGAATTCAAGTTAATGTCAAGGGTTCATCTCATTCTTTGCAAGGAATCAATGTATACAAAAGTTAGTTGCCCATAGAATTCAAGTTAGGGTTAGGGTTCAACAGAAATTCAAATTCAACCATTCGAATCAGTTCAAATTGGTGCTGAAAGCTTAAAATGGTGCAACAAACGAAAATGATCAAGGAATAACAAAGGAACAACGAAAACAACCAACAACACCTTAAATGCTTCAATATAAATGTTACCATAGGTACAGAAAACGTGAATACAAGCAATAGGTGTTGTCCAAGACTCATAAAATTTCAAAAACGAGTGGAAAATGTGAAAAAATGGAGGTGTGGAGAGGAAGAGTGTGCAACTGGTTGCATGGAAAGAGACCTAATTTCGTGGTCACATCCAATCTGCCACTCATATTTACAAAATTTCCATTATAGGCTGTAAAATTACAAAAATGCCACTATAGTGCCTCAAATGTTGGCCCACTCACTCAGATGACGTGGAAATGATGTGGCAATGATGTGGCAACTCTCTTCAACTGAATATTAATGTACAAGCTCCAAAATTACTTCACCCAAATACCTAAAAATAATTAAAAACAAGAATTAGGCCAAATAATGTGAAAACACACTAAAGATGAACAATTAAGCATTGAACAACTGTCAAATGGGTACACAAAGGCTAGTAGAATGGAGGAAAATAATGATTTATCAAAATCGACCACACTTACCCTTTTGCACTCTTGGGCAAAATTAAAGAGTAAAGTAAAGCAAGGACATCACAGACATTACAAGAGAGACAAAAAGACACATGACAAACAAACTCGACACAGACAAATGGAAACACATCCAACACAGAAGGATTCAAAGCTGCAAGGTAGCAATGAACATCATCCAAGCAATTCAAAACATGTCAAGTACTCAATTCAACTAAAAGAGAGAATTTAAAGCAACATAACCTCACAAAATATGCACTGTATCACTCAAATATCTAGGCTACTGTTTACTCTCAAAGAACCCTTGAAAAACAAACATCAACAGACTTGGCAAGCCTCTAGAACCAACAATCAAACCAAAACACATGCAGGTCAAGATAAGAAGGACTTTTCAAAGTAATCCCAACACTAACACTTCCAAATTTAGTTCTCACACAATGCTCAAATCCAAACTCCTTTTATTTATTTTCTTTGTTTTCTCTCTTCTTTTTTACACAAAGAACATGCAAAGAAAGAACAATTTTGAAATCCCACCTTGGTATACAAATGAGCAATTCCAAGAACCAATAACAAGTGTGCGCACAACCACACTTGTTGTGCGCGACCCCACTTAATTGAGCACTCATTCCCAAAACAATTCCAAAGCTCCAAACTTTCCTAGGGTAGTAATAATCATGGTTTTTCAGGCTAAAGGCTTGTAATGAGCTATAAATCAATGAAAAAGGATACAAATGCTAAAAAAAGGGTTATCAAAGGAAACAATTCAAGGTAGGCTCATCTGGCTATAGGCTCACAGAACAAAATTGCCTAAATCATATCCCAACATGCATGTGAATCAGAAAAGCATTAGAAAGAGTCGAGCCAAGGCCATTGTGCAAGCATTCAAGAGGCATATATCACACAACAAAGAACATAGAGCGACTCAAATTCTCACACACGGTAAAACAATTCCAAAAGCAACTTGACATGTAAAGAGAAAGCAGGAATATCTGTCCATAGAATAACCGACAACTCATCCTCCAAAAGTGAAGTGAGTGTCCCAAACTAATGTGACCCTACCAAGCCCAATTGCACCTTCAAGCCTAAGCCCAAGCCCATTAAAAGACCCAATAACAAGAAGTATGATGAAAAAGATTCAAATGGGCCTCCCAATAGATGGGCACAAATCTAATGGGCTTGTCACATTATTTTCATGGGCCAAAGAAATCAACAAGACTTGAAGAAGTGCATCAAAGCCCGGTAGAATAGATTTTAAATTGGGCCAATGTTTGGGCTTTGATTTCATTAATGGGGTAAGACATAAAAATAGGTGTTACATGTACAAATGGGCTCGGCCCACTAAGAGTCTCCCTTAGGCCATGACTTCCTCATGGATCATGCATCCCATGGAGCCAAGTCCATACTCCACCCATGCGTCTCCTTCATCCAAGGGCTAAGATGATGAAGGATCGTCTCGGATTTGGGGATAGAAAACGTCTTGGACAGAAATGGGTACAAAAACCCTAGAACGAAAATCGACGAAGGGGAAGATGGAGGACGTCAAATCAATGGAGTCGCGGAATGGGAGGAATTCATGCCATTTAGAGGAGATTCCAAGATAAGTGAGGAAGATCCGCCACTTTGAATCAGAGATTCAAAGATAAGGATCGGTGGTTCTGAGGAGAACCTCAAGACTTAAGAGAAACTCAAATTTTCATATAACTCAAAATCTGAGTACAAATGTGTCTCACAAGGGCTTATATACTATGGGCCGAAACACCAAAAGGCCCAACACAACAAAAGGTCCAATAAAGCCCAAACACAAACATTATAGAAATTGATCCATGAGGAATAAAAGGTCCAATAAAGGTCCAATAAACCCCAAACATAAAGTCCAATAAAGAGTTCCTATCCTACGATCTGAAGCTAATCCGAGATCTCTTTTTAGGTTTTAGGCATGATTCCATCAACTGTTCTGAAATCCCTATGACGATCCTGAACCACGCCTCCATCATTGCCTCCAGGTTGGAGAAAATTCGACCTCAAATTTTATTTCTTTATTACCTACAACCAAACACACAAACATAAGTGCTGAAAGCACACAAAATCATAATAGTCTAAAGACAAAAATAAAATGCTATAAAGAAAAAAATGAGATTGGAATCATGGAAGAAGTAAATCTCTTATTATCGTGGTGCTTGGAGATTGTCCTCCAGGATCAAAGATAAACCTGTAGAACACATCAAAGAGTTTCAAAACAACTATACTATCCATAGTGAAACAAAAAGGAAAACAAGCCCTACTAATTAGAATAGAAAAAGAGTGTTCCTGAAACCCCTTAGGATTTTCATGATAGGACAAACACACAAGCAGATGATTAAAGTCGGGTTCATGTTTTGCCTATGTTGTTGCTGCCTTTTCTATAATCTTTTCTTCACCCCACTGCTTATGCCATTGCTCTTTAATGTATAAGTCTTCCCTAAGCATTAAGACAAAATGGGAGGGGTTAGTAAGTGTTCCCAATGAAAATGAAAAATGATTATGTGAATGGGAACAACAATTTAATGCATTATCATCCCGTTTTAAGGATTTCATCTCAACCATGCATGTCAGGGGTATGAGGAGAGACTCCTTCTTATGTTTCTCTCTTTGTTCTTCTTCTTCCTTTTCTCGTTGCCATTTCTTCTTTTTCTCTCTTAGCTCGTTCTCTTTTATTTCTATTAGATGAATGAAAACCTCAACAATAATAAAAAGAACAAAGAAATTAATTGATCTAACCTCAGAGTCCAATTAAGAAATTACAATGGAATCAACCCAAGAAGTTTAGAACTCCAAGAATGCAAAATAAAGAAAAGAATGGAGAGGAGAAAGAAATTAGGCCCCCTAAGGGTTCCTAAATTCCGAAGTGCCGAGCTTGTTTTTCTTCTGCTTCTCCCTTGGTCTCTTTATATAGGATTCGACTGGACTTGGACTTTATCTGTCGGTTGCTAAAATCTTTTATTTTTATTCACTTAATTAGCTACTTAATTTTTGTACAATTTCCAATTATGCCCCTCTTGTTTGACCAGTTTTGTAGTTTTGACCAGAATTTTACCAGAGTTGACTGGTCTATTGACCAGTTGACCTGTTGACCAATGACTGCCCTATCAGATGCTGACACGTGGCAGTGTATTTTCTCTCTTCAAAATTAGGGTTTCACTCCTCCTTCCTCCCTTGGCTGCGCGTGATGGTATGGAAGCTGGTCAAATGCATTTTTCAGCAAAGGTTGAGGTGCTTCGCAGAGTGGAGGCTTCGCGGTGGTCGCGCTTCGTGCAGATTTGTGTGAGGGCTGCTTGCACCGTGGGGATGAAGTGGTGGCTGCTAGCGGTGTTGCTTGACGCAAACTGGTGCAGGTTCGTGGATTCACTGTCACGGTGCTGCCATGGTTCGTGCTCGTGTTAATGGTGGTGTGATGAGTTCAAATTTTTGCCCTCATTTAATATTTAAATTTGGGGATTTAATTGAATTTTCTGTGCTAAAAGATTGATTTAATTAGGATTTGTGATTATTGGATTTATTGAGTAAGTTTGGTA
>Ga0209589_1011408_pt1 | contig 12525 bp, 3 predicted proteins | sample CowpeawhiteBW_FD_187525 | JGI IMG/M metagenome (GOLD analysis project Ga0209589, IMG submission 187525) | Root nodule microbial communities of legume samples collected from California USA - Cow pea white BW (SPAdes) (version 2) | ecosystem: Host-associated > Plants > Roots > Nodule | place: USA...
TGATTTTTGAAAAAAATGAAAGATGATGCAATTTTTTCATTTTTGTTAAACCAAAATTTTCTTCAAAATTAAAGTTGAATAAGGATGGTTTGATTTGTTGGTATAATTGACATAATCCTAGTGTCAAGTTCGATCAAAAATCTTTCTTCTACTTTAAAAAATATAACAAAAAATATCAAAGTACCTCAATTTCTAAAATATTGGAACCAAATTGAAACTTAAAAAAACTAGAAAAGTAACTTGACATTTTTTGACAAAAAATGGACCATTTGACGAAAGAATGGACCAAAAAAATAATTCAACCAAAATTTTGACACCCCAAAATATTGATTGAAGATCCGCCATTATCTATGTAGATAGAGTATCATGTGGAGTTAAGGGTATTTTGGTGTCTTAGAGCTAGTTGAACAATTCTAACATGTAAGGGAAGCTAGCATTTGGTAAATGAATTTGTGAAATTAGTTTAATTGTGCTACGGTATGTTGATGTTAGAGTAAAGTAGGACAATATGTTTTTGCTTCTGTTAAATTTGTTCTAGTATGTAATCATATGCATAGAGTGCAAATTTTATTAACTAAGTGTTATATAAATTGGTGATTTGATATGGAAATTGAATGAGAAGACTCTAAATTGAGCAATTTGTCTTTATTGGTATCGATTAAAGTCTAGTTTATAGTTGTTTAAACTAAAAGAAAAGAGTATAGATATCAATAAGAGTCAATTGATCAAGCTAGATCCTTCCTATTTATTTTCTGGTTTTCGATACCGCATTGGACGGTAGCAGAGGGGCGTTGAGTGCCAACTTGATATTCCAAAGTCTAGTAGGAGCATTTCGTTTTAGGGCGTTGGATATAGGAAGGCACTGTTGGGTGTCACTTTGACAGTGAGCCTCTGACTTGGTTCTCGTTGGACCAACCTGTGCTCCGTTGGGCAAAACCAAAGTCAGTGAGCTCACGGACTTTGTGCCGTTGGACGCCATTTTTATTTTATCCAGAGGTGTTCCAGGGGCCTTATCTCATCGGGCATCAGTGTGGCTCGTTGGGCACCAAGCCCTTGAAGGGTTAGCTTTGGGCGCACCTTTGATGTCGTTAGTCGTCATCTGTTCTACATGTATTATTGGTTTTTCCATGCTTTTATGATATCAACTGTTATCCTAATAATGTATTTAGTTTGTGAAGTAAAACAAAGGTATGAATGGTTGGCTTATAAGGTATTTCTAGGGAGAAAATTCCATTGACGATGTTTCTTTAGTGTTTGTATTGATGTGGGAGTCCATGGTTGGAGGTTATCTTGACACTCTAATAACCATTCAGGCAGATAGAATAGAATGAGATATGTGGTAAGAATTATAAGCGGTCCTAATCTAAAGAACAATGTAGTTCTTGTGATAGTAGAGGATTAACCTTGTGAATGAAAGGGTGAAACCTATCTTCTACGGTGTAGTAGAGGTCACTACAAGTGCAAAACCCTTTCGAGATTTGACATCAATGTTTGTATTTGGATGATTGAATCTAGAAGAGTTTGGTCGTATATATGCTTCTCTATGGAAATTGAATGAATCATTATATTTTAGATTTATGTTACCTTTTTTTTCAGCTAGCTTACCCTATTGTGAGTTTTGTGGTTGTTGTGTTTTTTTTTTCTTTACAATAATTATTTGTGTGAGCAAATTGAAAATATCTCTTGTGAATGAAGAGTCGGTATTTTGAGTCGTGAATGATATTAGATCTTCTTAGGTATGGTCTTATGACAAAATTATAATAACATAGCTTGAGAATGTATATAAATAATATTATTATATACAATATAGTCATATATGGTAAGACTATACTAATATAAAATATGCATTGAGTTATGTATTTTTCAGAATATTCATGATTACATGTTTTATTTTAGTGAAATTATGCTATTAAAAAAAAGATGTTACACAAATCAAACCCTGTTTATTATAAAATTTAAATTTTTATCTGCACTAAGGATCTCTCAGTTATACAAAATTATTTTTAATAGTCTCCACTAATATGTGTTGTCTAATATTAGAAATATTTTATAACGTATAAATAATGTCTTTCAAATTCATGTACGACATGCATATTAAAATAGTGTTTTAATTACAAAGAAATTTTGCATATACTCCCACTAAAATTATTAAAAACACTTACATTTATACTATATGATAATTGTTAAAATAATATATTAATAGATGATAATTTTTAATAACAAAAATTTTCAAGAAAGTTTTAAATTCTAGTAAATTTTTGTGTTTTAAAATGAAAATTTGATTATTATTTTTTAAAATTTTTAACGTTTGTTTGAGTTTTCTGGTTACATACTTGTTATTTGCTATATTGAATAAGACATGAGAACAAACATTACTCACATCATCGATAATTTAAAGTGAGTCACGTATTTGTGTTTGATACATATTTATATCTTATTTTTTTTCGATACTTAATAATGAAATATCTAATTTGTAAAATAGTATTACTTTTATGATGACAATAATTTATAATTTTTTATTTTAACAATGTTTAATAGATATGATTTTAATTTAAATTCACATAATACAATTATATAGTTATTAGATTTTTAAATAAATAAAAACATATTGGTATACATGTCATATTCAATATATGTATAGTATCAACATAATATTAATTTATACTATTACTAAAACTAATTTAACCTAGTAATATGAAAAAAGCAATAAATGTATTTAATGTAGTAATTAAGAAACATTTCCGGCACAGGTCAAAGATGTGAGTTAGCAGTTCCCCAGATGGTGTTGCATGCTCTAAAGATGTGAGTTAGTAGAGTTCCCTAAATGGTGTTGCATGCTCTATTCACACGTGGCACTTGTGTATATTTCATTCCGGTTGCAGCTACGATGATGTTATATAAAGAAGTGTGAAGGAGAAAGACCCAACATCATCATTTTGAACTAGGAACAGGTACAACAATTTGGGTGTGATGGAGACAAAAATGCTAAGGTTTAGTATGTTGGTTCTCTTTATAGTCTTAGCCGCTGGTAAGATATACACATGTCTAATAACCTGTGTTTTATCTTAATGAAATGATGTAAAATTGACGAATGAAACGATTAAATAGATGTGGCTCTGAAGAGAACAGAGGCGAAACAATGTTGGCAACCAAGTCTGACATTCAAGGGTGTATGCTTGAACAGTAACAACTGTGCAATAGTGTGTCGCACCGAAGGTGAAACTGGTGGCAGATGTAGAGGCTTCCCTCCTCACTGCGACTGCTACTACATCTGTTGAAATTAATTCACTCCTTCAACGTTTCCGATTAATAAAAGCTTTCTATGTAATATTTTCGACTGCTGTTATAAAATATATTAATTAGTGAGAACTTCTAAATATGTCTTTCTAACCATAATTTTTCTACTCATACTTTGCTTAATTTTGCTTAATTTTCACGTTCTTGGTGCTCACTCCATCGTTCTTTTAAACCAATATATGTTAGATAGTAAATCTCAACTAAGTACAAAATACAATAAGTTTTATGATTATAATAAAATAATTATATAATATTCATTTTATTTTCGCTCGCTTTATTTTATACGGTAAATATGTGTATTATATTTTAGATATTATATATATATAAAGTATAATTGAATTTACATAATAAATACATGTTTAAATTATTTAAAAGTATAATTGATGAAAAAGAATGAGTTAAATGGATCTAATGTTTTGTATTTACATTTATAAAGTTATTCAAAAATGATAAAATGCGGGTTGATTTATTTTTGTTGATTCATTAAAATTGAGAAATTATAAAGTTTTAAGTTTATAAGATTACAAAATTATAACATTGTGAAATTGTGAAATTATGGAATTATAAGATAATAAAATTACAAAAGTATAAATATATAAAATTATAAACTTATGAAATTTTAAAATTATAAAATTACAAAATAAAAAATTTATAAAATTATGTGATTATAAAACTATAACATAATAAAATTATAAATGTATAAATTGTATCCGTGGTAACAATTATATAAAGTGCATATAAAGTGATGCAAGATGACAGGACTAGAAAATAGTCATATCATTTCATTAACACTTACGTTACTCAACTAACAATCACATCATATTTTTGATAAAAAATAAACATTAAGCATTACATATTATAATTTTTGTAATTACAGATAACTTTTTATGGACAAAACTAAATTCATTAGTAAAACAAAAATGTTTTCTAACTTTGAAATATGATTGACTTGTGTGATGATCTATGAATATTTAATATAAAACTAAAATTTGATGAATTCCGTCGTAATGTTTGAATTATTTGTGATATGTTATATGTTATATTTGTCTCTTTCCGTTTCAAGAAAAAATAAAAAAGGTTTACATATGTCAATCAAACCCAATTTCTCATAACAATAAAATTTGTATCATGCACCAAAGATTTGTCACTAATATAAAATTATTTTTAATATTGTGTACACTAATATGAGATGTTCAATATTAAAAATGTTTTATTACAATGTCTTTAAAAATTAAGAAATTCATATACATATTAAAATGGTCTTTTGTTTACAAAGAAATTTGGCAAAATATTCCCACTAAAACTCTAAAAAAAAACTTACATTTATTAAACTTGCATTAAAGTAATATATTAATAGATGAGAAATTTTAATAACAAACTAATTTTCAAGGAAAATTTTTTATTTTTTGTGTTTTTTAATAAAATTTAATTATTATTTTTAAAATTTGTAACATTTGTTACTTGTTTCTTAGTTATTATAACGTAAAATTTACATTGACAAAAAAAAAACGTTATAAATTTTAAAAAATATAATCAAATTTCATTTGAAAAACATCAAAAATAAAGTTAATATATTTTCATTTTACATAGTATTAAAAACACAATTAAACACTTTTCTGATCAATTAAATATGAATTTTTCAAGTTGTCTAAAAATGTGCCATATATACAATCATATTCACTATTTTGTTAGTTGTTCTAACCGTATCAATAACTTGGATTTAATTGAATTTATTTGAAAAATTAGAGTACTAAATTGGACAAATGAAAAATTATAGGTCTTTTTGAGAATTTCACTAAAATTATAGGACGAAATTAAGTATTAAGCCTTTGGAGAATGATATTATGACTCTCATTTTTTTTTTACTCTCATCCTTTACTTTCTAACATGACTTAGTGTGAATCATTGATTAATGTATCATTATCTTTTTTCCTGTGGAATGTATCATTATCTTCTCTTTTGAAAAAATAATGACTTACACTAAGTCACGTCATTGAGTAAAGGATGAAATTTAAACAAAGGAAGTCAATAGTATAATTTTCCTAAGCATTTATACTAATACTAAAACTAATTTAATGTAGTAATAACAAAATAATAAATGTATTTAATGTGATAATTAAATGGAGAATGCTAATCAGCGACACTGGTTAATGAATAATTAATGTGCATTAGTTTCACCATTTTTACATTGAAAATTGGAATAATTAAGTCCATTAATTAAAATAATATAAGTGCATATCACAAATTTTATAAAGACAAAACTATCTTTTGAAATTGTTAAATAATAACTCTGATACAAAATAAGCACTTTATAATTTCTAAGGTCTTTGTTAAAAGTTTATATAATTAATTCTTTTTATATTACTAGCTTTATATGTTTATAATTAATAATTTCAGATATTGAAATATTGTCTGTTTCTTCGATATTTGGTTAAGTTAACAAAAATGTCGTAAAAGGTTATTGAAAAGTTAGAGAAAAAAATTCAAAATTAATACTTTAATTATTATTTTTTTTGTAAACTTTTTAGACGTTTAACACTGTTCTTTTTTAGTTTTTCTATTAATTTAAACTTTTTTTAAGTTTAATTACATTTTAATTTTTAATAATATTAAAATATAATTATTTTATCATTTAATTATTCTTTAACTTTTATTTTTGAACATTAAGTAAAATATTAAACATAGTTCTAATATTTAATAACATTTTTGTCCTTCAAATAAAATAAAATTACATTAATAATTATTATATCAAATTTTATTTAATATCACAATTACCAATAAATTTTTATAATATTAATATATATATTAATTATTCTTAATCACATACTTGAAAACAGTTAATAACATTACCCTAAATAAAAAACGTTTACAGCACACGTCAATGTGAATCAGTAGTTGACCAAATGGTGCTGCATGTTCATTCTATTCACACGTGGCACTTGTACACATCTCATTGTCCGACGAATGATGTTATATAAAGAAGTGTAAAGGAGAAAGATCCAACTTCATCATTTTGAACCAGGAACAACTACAACAATTAGGGTGTGATGGAGACCAAAATGCTAAGGTTTAGTATGTTCCTTCTGTTTCTAGTCTTAGCCGCAGGTAAGATATATATGTTTAATGACTTGTGTTTTGTCTTAATGAAATGATGTGAAATTGACGAATGAAATGATGAAATAGATGTGACGGTGAAGAGAACAGAGGCGAATGATTGTTGGCAACCAAGCAAGACCTTTAAGGGTCTATGCGTGAACAGTGACCTCTGTGCAAAAATGTGCTACAACGAAGGTATGACTGGTGGCAAATGTAGAGGCTCTCCTCCCAGTTGCGACTGCTTCTATGTCTGTTGAAATTAATTCACTCCTTCAATATTTTTCATTAATAAAAGTCTCGTATGTAATATTTTCAACTGCGGTTATACACAATATTAATTAATGAGAACTTCGAACTTCTAAACATGTCTTTCTCCGACCATAATGTTTTCTACTCACATTTTGCTTAATTTTCATGTTTATCCCTGCTCACTCCATCCCTTCTTTTTATTAAAACAATATATGTTACATCGTAAAATTCAACTACCTAAGAAATTCAATAACTTTTATGACTCTAATAAAATAATTATATACTAGTTTATTTTTCTCTCGATTTATTATGTATTATATTCTAAATTATATATATATATATATATATAATAAGTATAATTGAATTTACATAATAAATACATGTTTAAATTATTTAAAAATATATTATATTAAAAGAAATGTAAGAGTGTAATTGAAGAAAAAAATTATTATTATTTTTATTTACATTTGTAAAATTACTTTAAGAAAAAGGTAGGGTTGATTTATTTTTGTTGATTCATTAAAATTGACTGGAGTGTGATCAGCATAAATTAAGAAGTTACAAAATTTATAAAATTAAAAATTTATAAATTTATAAAATTATAAAACTATAAATTTATGAAATTATAAAGTTATAAAATTTTTATATTGTAAAATTATAAAATAATAAATTTCAAAAATTATGTAATTATAAAATTATAAATTTATATGTAACCACTAATGTAAAGTGACCAGACAAAACAATAGTCGTATCACTCTCACTCGATTATTTAACAAAAAAATTTAACATCAAGCATTACTTTATAAGAGTTTTGTAATAATAAATAATTTTTTATCGACCAAACTAAATTCATTGGTAAACAAAATTCAACGTTGAATTCTAGGTGATGTTAGCAAAGTCAATGTTTTCTAACTTTTAAGATGAAATCTGATTGACATGTGTGATCTATGAATATTTAATATAAAACTAAAATTTGATGAACTCTTTAATATTTGAATTATTCGTGATATGTTATATGTTATATTTGTCTCTTTCCGTTTAAAAAAAAAAAGTTTTACATTTGCTTATCAAACTCAATTTCTCATAAAAATATTTTCATGATGCAGTAAAGATTTCTCACTAATACAAAATTATTAATATTGTCTACAACTAATATGAGATGTTTAATATTAAAAATATTTTATTACATAAATAATGTCTTTCAATTTTAGAAAATTCATGTACATATATTAAAATGGTGTTTTATTTGCAAAGAAATTTCGCAAGATATTCCCTCTAAAATTCTAAAAAAACTTACATTTATTAAACTTGCACTAAAGTAATATATCTAAAGTATTATATTAATAGATGAGAAATTTTAATAACAAACTAATTTTCAAGGAAAAATTTTTATTTTTTGTGTAATTTAATTATTATTTTTTAAAATTTGTAACGTTTGTTACTTGTTTCTTAGTTATTATAACGTACACATATTACATTCACAATAAAATAAAATAAAAACGAACATTATAAATTTTAAAAATTGATAATCAAATTTCATTTAGAAAAAAACATCAAAATAAAGTTTAATATATTCTCAATTAAAGTAACAAGGTTTACTTACCATTTTACATTAAACATAATATTAATTTATATTGATAAATAAAACTCATCTAACTTAGTAATAAGAAAAAAAGCAATAAATGTATTTAATGTAGTAATTAAGAAATGTTGACAGCACATGTAAAGATGTGAGTTGGGTCCCAAATGGTGTTGCATGCTCTATTCACACGTGGCACTTGTGCATATGAAACTGTTATATAAAGAAGTGGAGAGCAGAAAGATCCAACTTCATTTTGAACAAGAAACAACAACAACAATTGGGGTGTGATGGAGACAAAAGTGCTAAGGTTTACCATGTTTCTTCTCTTCCTAATCTTATCTGCCGGTAAGATATAATGTCTATTAATGTTGTTTTGTCTGAATGAAATGAAGCGAAATTGATGAATGGAATGATTAAATAGATGTGACGGTAAAGAGAACAGAGGCGAAGGAATGTTGGTCACCAAGCTACTCTTTCAGGGGTTTATGTGTGAACAGTCATGTATGTGCAATCGTGTGCCGTACTGAAGGTGCCGCCGGTGGCAAATGTAAAGGCTTTCTTCTCCATTGTCACTGCGTTAGACCTTGTTGAAATTAATTCACTCATCCAACTTTTTTCATTAATAAAAACTTCATATGTAGTCATTTTTAGATGCGGTTATAAAAACTATTAATTAATGAGAACTTCTAATTATGTCTTTCTCCAACCATGCTTTTTCTATTCAGATTTGCTTGATTTTCATCTTCACCGTATGGCTTCTTTGTAAGATAATATATGCTATGCTATTAGTGTTGTAAAAGTTGCCGAAAACATGAACAAATCTTGATTCCTGAGGTAAGAATAATCATTGTCTTCAATGACTTATTTTGTGCATAAGTAAGTCTTTCAAAATACAACAAGAATTTCTCAATTTTTTTTTTATTTTTTTTGAGAATTTCAGAACTAACAAAAAATTTTAGAAAAGATAAAATAGTAAACCCAAATAATAAAATAAAATAAAAAGAAAAAGAGAATGAGAGAAGGATAGAGATAAGAGAAGAAGTGAAAGTTGTTGTTTTGGAAGAGGTAAAAGGCATTTATTTATAGATGGAGAAAGAGTATCGAGATGGACCAAAATCCTGTGATTGTTGCTATAGAAAAGGGAGAAGATTTCATGAAAAAATCTCCCACTCACCATGTACTCTCTATCTTTCTCCGGAAGATTTAAATAACTTTTTGCAATACATCAACAAACTCTGTTTTTATAACAATCTATTGCAATAGATAACATATAGAAAAATTGAAAAAAAAAATATCCTAAGCCTCATTTAAGATGTAATTAATGCATCGGAGTTGGTATAACAAACTATATGAACCAGTTCTAGATTGAGACACTTAAGGAGTTGGTATAACAAACTATATGAACCAGTTCTAGATTGAGACACTTAATACACAATGTAGTTGGTATAACAAGCTATATAAACAAAAAATACTTAGTATGTGTTAGTAGTTTGCCAATCACAATACACCCGCACAATTGTTGTTATCGTTTGTGTTGCTCTTACTAGCCATGTGCATGTATGATATTCACGCGCATGGCCTATAGATCATGCCAAAATCTCATACAAGTGGCCTCGCTCAACACTCATACATGTAATTTCATCAAGTGTATGCTACAAATCAACATCACCCGTAAAGATATGGAAATCATTAAAAACTTTGTTTAAACCAAAATCCTTACACCACATAGATATTTGAATATAAAGTTTAACCTCTCAAATAATGCAGTCTCTAGCACTTTCACATAGACCATGGGAATGAATATAATTGATTTAAGATTACCTTAGTTAGGCACCCCATACTTTTAGATTATAAGATTATAAGTTATAAGATTACAAGATTATAAGATTATAAAATAATAATTTTACATTTGACCATAACTATGTAAGGTGACGAGGCAAGAGAATAATCATATCACCCAATTAATACTCACATTAGAGTTAATAGAAAAATTGAACAATAGGCAGTACAAGAATTTTCGTAATTACCAGCGAAATTTTACTGACATATATAGATATGTTAGTAAAATTTACAAACATATTTTTACCAATGAATTATAGAATTTAAATTATCGACAAAATTTTCCACTGATATTGAATATGTTGGTAAGATTCGTTGGTTAGATCTATCGTTAAATTAGAATATGCATTACCGATGGATACTTTTGTTTGATGGATTTTTCTATTAATAAATTCATCATTAAATTGAGTGACAAATTTATCGCCCAGTCTGATGAGATTTGTTATATATTAAGAAAAGATGGTTGAGAAAAAGAAAATAAGAAAAGATGAGGAAAAGGCGGAGGAGGTGGTCAGATGGTGATTGTTGAAGTTAGAGAAGGTAGAGAAGGAAGAGGAAGAAAAAGAAGAAAAGAAATTAAAGAGGAGGAGGGATTTAAATATCTAACCCATTTTGTTTGGGGCCTTTTCCATGCACCTCAGCGTTTGCATGAATAATAGGCTATCAGATGTTGAAATCTGTTTTATGAGGCTATTAATTTTGAATTTCGATATTAGTGATAAACGCATCTTGTATTAACCACAAGATTTTGAAATCCGGTAGATATGTTAACCGAATTTTGAAATCTAGTATACATCATGACACTTGTTTTCTTGATGCATATCATATTTTAAAATTCGATTAACAATTCTACTAGGTTTCAAATTTCAGTTATGTGGTTAATTATGTTGACATCCTGTTAATTTTATTTATTTTTTTAACTTTTTATAAATCTTCATAAAAGTAAAACTAACAAATATATATATATATATATATATATATATATATATATATATATATATAAGATTTCAAAATCTGATAATTATTACAAGATGGATTTATCATTAATGTGAATGTTTGGTTTCACTTTGAAAACGTCCAAAATCAATTGTTAAAATCAATTCATATTAATAAATTATTTAGAGATACCCAAAATTAATTTCTAAAATCAATTATAAATTGAAAATTTACATAAGAAATAATTATTTTCATCAACTAAAATTGATTTTCTAACATCAAATAGAATCAATTTTCTTAAAATATTTTCAAACACACTCAATGTCGGAATTCAAAATCAGTTATAAACCAGATTTTTATATCTGGTAACATATTAATTATGAAAAAGAATATCTGTAACATGTTCATATACTCAAAAGCTCATCCTTCCAAATTCGCAAAAATTGGGAGTGTGGATGAGATAGGTAAATAGGGATGAAATAGGAAAAAGGAGGGAGAAGATAAATTAAATTTTAACTAGTTAAAGTCAATGGGGCAAATTGGGAATTCGAAAAATAATTAAGGGTAAAGAATAAGTCTTTAGAAGTACAGGGAGAAGGCTCCCTTCGTTTTAATGGGGGCTTCTTCCTGCACCTCCAATAAACTCTCCTGTACCCCCAAAACCTCCTTTATTTCCAACGTTGCCCCTGGTTAAAAAAAAAGTTACTGTGTGTGTCTTTTCTCAATTTCACCGCGCACCCCAAATACCCCTGCACCCCTCACACCCCTCACCACACTGCACCCCCAAAACCCCTCTACCCGCACCCCAATAAAAAGCAGATTCCCTCTCTCTGCACGCTGCACGCACTCTACACCACCCTTGGAATCTTTGACCTAGCCTCCCCACAAAGCTTCCTTCTCCCCCACTGCACCCCACAAAGCATCCTTCTCCCCCACTGCAGCGACTCATTCTCCCTCTTCTCCAACAAACCATTCTCGCCGCCACGCCATCCTTTTTTCCTTTTCTCCTCCACACACCATTCTTCTCCCCACCGTCGGCAACCACCTTTGATCCTTTCCCGCGGCTTCTCAATTTTTGCAGGTAAGTCATACTCGTTTTTTGTTTTTTAATATTAGACAATGTATATTTTTATTTGAATGCATGTCTATATTTTTATTTGAAGGTTTTTACATGTAGCTTTTTGTTAAATCTGGAACGGTGGGTTGTGTTGATGAGTGGTGTGTGTTGGAGAGGAAGGAGGTGGTGTTTTTATTTTTTCTAAGGAAACGGATTGTGGAATCCGTTTCCCCATTTTTCAATTTTTTTTTTCAAAACGGATTATGGAATCCGTGTTTATTTTATTTTTTTTTGGGAAACGGATTGTGTAATCCGTTTCACTTTTTTTTTTTTTTAGAAAACGGTTTTTGGAATCCGTTTTTTTTTTTTTTTTTTTTTCAAAACGGATTATGGAATCCGTGTTTATTTTTTTTTTTTTTGGGAAACGGATTGTGTAATCCGTTTCACTTTTTTTTTTTTTTAGAAAACG
>Ga0209589_1011409_pt1 | contig 12525 bp, 2 predicted proteins | sample CowpeawhiteBW_FD_187525 | JGI IMG/M metagenome (GOLD analysis project Ga0209589, IMG submission 187525) | Root nodule microbial communities of legume samples collected from California USA - Cow pea white BW (SPAdes) (version 2) | ecosystem: Host-associated > Plants > Roots > Nodule | place: USA...
ATATAATTCTAGAACCTAAAACCCAAGAACTTGATCTACCAATCAAGAACTCCCCCTAGGAGCAATGCATCCACGCAATTGCACCTAGGCCTACACTTCACACAATGAAGCAACTATAATCAGGAATACATTAAACAGAATCAAGAAACTAATACACCTATGTTGTGCAGATTTGACAATATGCTCTTTGATTCAAGCAAGACCCATCATGGTAGAATCAACTATCAATCTTCTTGGATCTGCACTTGAATGATCTTCCAGAATGCTCAATATCTCTGTGACTCTCAGAAGGCTCTCTCTCAGAAGGAAATTGTTGTAATCTATCAATTTTCTCTAGACTTAAAACAGATTTTAAAACCAGCTTTTATACAACTTTCTTTGTTGTCATTAATGGATTAGCAATTTACCTAATCGATTATCGTGAGTGTATTTTCACTGCCTTAGTGTAATACTCACAGTTAATCCATTAGTTAAACAGCTAGCCATTCATGTTTGCACAAGCAAGAGTGTAATGGTCCAATGCAGCATAAAGCAGGTCTAATTTACATCTGATAAAGAAAAACTATTAGCCTAATGCATAACCTAACTAGACCCAATCTATGTTCTATTCTAATCCAATAGACATCATCAAAACCATTCTTCATTCATAGGTGAAGTAGCTCCCCCTACCAACAATCTCCCCATTTTTGATGATGTCCAAAAACTTAGACTGTGATAGGGCTGCCTGCACCACATAAAGCAAACAACAACAGCAACAAAGCAAACAACAACAATAGCACATACCACATAAAGCACAAAACCATTCTTCATTCATGGATCTTAATTTTGCATGTTTAGGTTCAATTAGGTGATCTTAGTTGTAGCATAACTTTGAATTGTGTTTTCTAACTAGTTTCTTTAGTCTTATAATGCAGAAAGGTGTGTGAGATGAGGTTTTGCTGTTGGTCAAACCTTGGAAAAGTTGCTGAGATAGTTGAGCCATGAAAGGAAGATCAAGAGTGTCACATAGACCTGTTGTGACCGTTGATAGTTGCTAGAAACCTGCTACCCAAGTGGCAAGTTGTGTTGGTTAGTTAAATTAATGTAGGATGGATTTTTTGTTAGTTAATGGAACCTGTCATAACCAGTTGCAAGTACTAGATTTCTATTAGTTTTTGGAGCCATTATTTTGTTGGAAACAACGTGCAGCGGAATGATTAGCGTTTAGACAAAAACTAAGAGTGAAGGTGAATTGGGTTCTTAATAAAAATTATGCTTTTAAAATTTTCCCCTTTTAATATCAAATTTTAGTTAAAATTCCTTCCTTTATTTTAATAAACACAATAAAATAAAGAGGGTAGGGAAGAGAAAATTGCACAAGGTATTTATAATGGTTCAGATCAAAAAGACCCTACATCGAGTTGTTAATCTAAAAACAATGAGATTAACTTTATCACTAAAATAAATCACAAATACAATCACAAATAATAAAGTTTAGGGTTTAGAAAACACCTCTCTTGAATCACACAAGAGATGAAGACACCTCCCTTGAAATCCACAAGGGATGAAAACACCTTCCTTGAATCACACAAGGAATGAACACCTCCTTTGAATCACACAAAGGATGATTGGCTTCTCCTAGCAACAATAGCAGCACTCAATCACTCAAGATCCCACTCGATGAAAGTTATCGCTCTACCCACACTAGGTTTTTCAATGCCTTCCCACAGAGAGTTCTTAAGTACTGAGACTTCTCTAACTTCTGTGTTTTATAATGAAAGCCTACCACTCTATTTATAGAAGCCTATTTAGAAATTATGTTAAGAATATGAAGAGTTAAGTCACAACTACCATAGATAATCTATTATCATAAGTGATATTCGATTATCCAAAAATTTTTCCAAAAACATTTTTCTCGTTGTGATAGTTTATTATCAGTCAAGATAATCTATCAACAATAGGTGATAATCGATTATCAGTAGTGATAATCGATTATCATGGAGGCTTTTCTCAAAAATAAGTTTAAACTGAGATAATCGATTATCACTAAGAATAATTGATTATTCTAGTGAGTTTTGCGAATAAATAAAATTCTATTGGTGCTTTACTACTTGGGTTTTGCCTTTTGACTATTGAAATACTAATTTAACTATTTAAAATAACATACACATATTACAAGACCTAAACAACTAAAGCCCTAAGTCTTCAATGTATCTCTTGAATTCAAGCATTCTTTTAAATCTTCAACATTTTTCCATGCATCATCACCAAGTCTTCCATGCTTCTTTATAAGTCATCATCATCATCGAAACTCCTTATTCAAGGAAGATGCCCATCTTCTTCCTTTTGTCAACATATTTCACATACATACACCAGAAGTCACTCACATACTGATTCAACACACCATTCATTCCCTCTACCACGCAAATTACTTATTCTCCACCACAAAATCACAAAATCATGATTTCAGAAGGTGCAACCGTCACCTTAATTGGATATTAAATGTCTTTTGATCTAAGCTCAATCATACATAAACCATACTACTTGAATCACAAAACTCAATTTTGCAGAAAACATTCATTGTTTCATTCGTATATTGATTTTAGATTCTATGTTTGTGTTTCTCGTGCTTCATTAGTGTTTATAACTTCCTCGTGATGTTATGCGTAATGTTTCTGAATCATTTCCCCACTCAATTCATCATTCATTGCATTAAATTTCTCGTTCGCGCATCAATTCGTTAAAATCGTCAGTTAGGGTTTGTCAATTGGGATTTCGAGTTATACTCCATGTTTTTGCATGATTTTTTTTCTGTATTCTATTGAGATTATTTCCAGACGTTTTACATCATTAAATTTTCATTTCATGCATTGAAACTTGAGATTCAAGTTTGTCTTGTAATTTCGAAGAAGAATTCTTCTCGAGAAATATTTCAGAATTCATGATTATTGTGTTTTTGTGTGTCAACTCAATTGAGTTTGAATTAGGTGTTAGAGAAATTCTGCAAAGTTAGATTGCATTTAGGATGATCACATTGCCTTTTCATACCTTGGCACACTTAGTTAGTATTAGCTTTTCATCAAACATCGTAGGTGCATTGTAATTCATGTAGGCATTTCATCAAACAATTTGCATTTTAATATATTCATGGCATTTTAATTTCATTTGAGTTCAGTTTTAAAAGATTTTGATAGATTTCCTCATTTTCATAAGACAAGTTCAATAAATCATTCCTTTGCCTTTGCCTATCCTTCGGATTGATCATTGGTTGATCACTATGACATATTAGTTAGTATTAGTGAGGAAATCAAGTTTTGATTAAATCTCTAGGCGATAAGAGGTTTATCAATAGGTCTTGAGTGCAAGGAGAAACAACGTTAAAAAGGTCGTGATAAACACCATAAAGATGTTGAGTGTCATTGGTGTACAATAATTTGACTTGTTTTCATATTTCATAACACGTGTCGTAGGCACTAAACATTTGTTTTAAAGAAGATTGAATGGGATTCTTAAGAACCATGCATAAGTGAGCCTCACTTCTCTTCCAACCGGGAAAATCATCAGGAGCAATATTGGTCACTTTGAGAGTACCCTTGACTCTTAAGCCAAAGTTTAACGTCGGGAGCCCAAGTTGCATAACTCTTGCCATCTAACTTATCAACGGCCTAGTGTACATTGACATGAGTAGTAAAGGCTGACGAGTCAAACATATTTGAGGTAGAAGAAATATCAGAACTATAAATCGCAGTTGGAGCGGAAGATGCCATGGAGGAGAGAGAGAAACCTTAAAAATCCAATGTGTTCCCATGGAGGCGAGTTCGTCAATGTTGATTGGTGTTAGAGACAACGACGCACACACTACCATGCACAATTGAAGTGGACGACAGCTAAGATCATTGAACAATGCGTGGGAGGGCATTTGAACTTTGATGACGGCGAAATCAACAAGATATAGTTTGCCTGGTCGAGACAAGCAAAACTGTGTAGTCATCGATCAAAACTGGTCGTCTAATGGATGATACTAACAGAGGCAACGAAAAATAAATTGTAAAAGAACCTTAGGCTTTGGATACCATATTGAATATAGTGAATGGGTTGGAGATAATCTCTTTCTTGTGTAAAAATACACATAAGGTAATGTATTTGTAATAAAGGAGACATGGGATAAGCCCAATATGAAAAATAAAGACTAATAACAAAGAAAATAGAGATAGAAGATAATATGATAAGATATCAAAAATATCTAACAATATATCTAACAAACATTATTGTACCAACTTATGTTGGATTCATAAGGTGTGTTGTAGTGTTATATTCAGATCTGACTCGAGTACTGCATAACAAAAGACCAAATTGCAAATATTTTTACAAAGGGCGTTACCAAGACCAAGGTTTGAACTACTACGCGTTATGCTTGGAATTACCAAATTTGAATCAAGGAAGAGTATTAAAATGTAATGCAAATTCTAGAAGAATCTAGAAAATCCTAAGATAAAAGTATTGAAATGTAGAAAAGCCTAAGTTAGAATGTAGAAAATGTAGAAAATGTAGAAAATGTAGAAAATTAAAAGTATTGAAATGTAGAAAATTATAAAAAAATCAAGAACATTCTACACAAGTAAAAATCTAGAACATTTTACGTAAATTCTAGTTAGAATGTTCTAGAATAATCATGTAAGTGAGATGGGGTATAGAAATACCCATGTACTCCATTTTATAAAAAGGACAGCAAGTAAGACAACATCTAACACACCATTCACAACTACATAACATACTACTTCTAACTACTACTTTAACATTCTACTATCTCCATAATTTTCTCTATCCCATCAATTATTCCTTTCACAACCTCAAAATGATATCAACCATTCTATGTGCTTTCTTTAGCTATAATATTTTTTTGTATTTACTATTGGCACAAATTTCAGAAACACCAGGGTTGGCGTCTCATGGTGAAGTATTTCCTTTATTCGAATACATGGTTGGTTTTCTTTGGAATTCAACTTGAGGAAGAATTTAGGTTCGATATGTTACTTTATATGTGCCTTTCATGTAAAAAGTTTTATTTTCTGAAAAGTGTTCTTCCTAAGAATTAATAGGTCTGAAGAATTTTTAAGATAAATTTACATGTTGGTTACAAGGCTTCTTGGGCTGTTGTTTTTCATTTGTGGATGTAGGGGTAGCTTGTTGTTTCCTCTTTTAATTGAGAAAAGTTTTTATTGGTGCTTCCTATGCTGGCTACTTGGAGACATACTTTCAAAACTCCTTACTAATTTATCTAACTGGTCAGTTAGTGATTAGTTTATTATTTCTGTTTTTTGTGTTTTAAGTAGATAAGTATATGTAAAATTTATATAACTTTTGATGAAGCACATTCTTCATAACCAGACTAGAAAAAGGGAAATGAAAACATAGATATTTGGAAGTTCTCCACGAGATTGATATAATGGATGGAGTTGCATGTAGACTTTGATAGCTAAGGGAATAATTATGAATTCAATCAACCCTGCTAAGTATGGGTTTCCATTGTGCACACTAATAAGGCTTTTTCTTCATTATATTAAGTTGTAGTTTTGTTTGGACTAATTGAGGCTTAAAGTATATATATTTATGATGCAGGAGGAACTAAGGTTAAGAAAATGTGGAGATTGAAGATAGGAGATGGAGGGAAGAGTCCATGCATATTCAACACAAACAAATTTGTAGGATGACAAATATTGGAGTTTGATTTTAAATTAGGAACGAATGAAGAGTGAGCCCAGGTGGAAGATGCTCGTCAACATTTCTATCAACAATGTAGATTGAGGTACCAAAAGAGATTACAAAGCTTAGAAAGCTACACCAATTTTTGGGTAGCCTAATATCTTTCATTACAATGAAGGATAATCTTGGAAGCTTGACATCGCTGGAAAAGATACATGTATTGAAAATAGATCTAGATGGAGTGGTGGTTAGAAAGCTTGGAAAGCTAAAGCAATTAAGGTATTTGAGGTTTGTTAGTCTTAGGGGAAATCATGCTGCTACTCTTTGTTCCTCAATAAACGAGATGCCACTTTTATGGGTGTGAAGTAATTGACCTGCACATTAGGTCATCCTTGTCCAAACTAAAGAAAGCTTCACCTTTATGGTAATTTAAAAGACTTTCCAAATTGGATTTCATGACTCCAAAATATTGTGAAATTGTGTTTGGTTGAATCTAGGTTAACTAACATTCCATTGACACATATGGGAAGTATGCCACATATTTAGTTGCTATCTTTTGACTCTAATTCTTATGGAGGAGAAATTTTGCATTTTCAAATAGAGGATTTCATAAACTAAAGGAACTACAACTCAATGGTTTGGAGCAATTGAGCAAAATCTTTATTCATAGTGGAGCGCTGCAATCTTTGGAAAAGCTTAAGATAATGACTATTCCACAACTGAAGACGGTACCTTTGGCATTCAACACTTATAGAAACTCCAAGTTCTCAACATCTTATATATGCAAACAAAATTTCTACATAGGATTGACCTCAATGGAGGTGAAGAGCATTTGATGATCAAACATGTGCCCGATGTACATATTAGATGTGATCTCTTTATCTTTATAAAAGTTCTATAGTTTATATCTAGAGATGACAAATAAACATGTCCCTGTGGGTATTGCCCGAACCCGTCCCGTTTTGACGGGGAATCTCCACATTGACTAAGTATGGGTATGGGTATGGGGATGTACATATCCCCGCCATAATACCCGTCCCCGCCATATCTCCGTCTCCATTTAAAATTATTAAAATATTCATAATTAATTAAGTAACCATATATATATATATATTCTTTTTTTTCTATTTTTTATTTCTTCTAATTATTTTTGTTTGTCATGAAACTCATTCCTATCTCAAATATATATTTCATCTTATCATAACCTTTATGTAATTATGTTAAAATGATGTATGTGAATTAAAAAATTTTATGTCTCATATTTGAATATTTTTATTATTTTTTAATATTTTTATTTATTGTATATTTTTCTTTCACATGAGAATGTTTAATAGTCTCAATTTAAGTGTTTAATAGTATAAACTTTTCATTTACTAAGTAATATAAAAAAAATTATTTACTTATTGTTATTAATTTTTGTTTCACTTGAAGAACTTTTGTTTCGCTAAAACAATTTTCATTATTTCTCAACCATTGAGTATATATGTTGATATTTGAAAAGTTTTCTTAGATCTTTAAGGTATTTTTTATCTTATCATACCCTTACTTATACATTTGTTTTTCTTTGTGCAATTTTTTTCGATAGTCTCTCAAATTGTTTCTAAGACACAAATTTGTTAATTTTTTAATATTTTTATTTGTTGTTTATTTTAATAATGTACAATATTATTTCGATATATTTTATCTAATTATTTTTATTTTCTAACCCATTATCAATCATACTTTAATTTTTCACTATAATTGTATAAATAATGTTTATTTACTATAATATAAAAATTTGTCATGAATTTTTTTTACCACCAACCACATATATTGAAGTTCAAAAGGTATAAGATCTATGTCAAAATTTTATTATTATGTTTATTATTTGTTTTTTGCGTTATTTTAATCAAGTGATGTATTATAACTTTTATTAGTGTATAAAAAAGGGATTCATTAAAATTTTAAAATTGAAGTAAACAAACATTTAAAATATATTTTAATTTGAATATTTTTTTTCCTTTTATATTTTTTTAAAAATATTTTTAAATTGTATCAACTAGGTTTTTGCAGTTTGCAAATTTAATAAATGTTTTGGTTTTGATGAATTGGTATTCTAATATAAAATGTAAACAATTATAATTTATTTCAAAGTATTTGATATCAAAGAAACAATCATCCTCCTATATTTGATAATATTATGTTTCTTTTACCATAATTTTTTATTATTTTATAAAAATTAATTAAAATTAATATTGAAGTAGTAAGAAAACGGGTATGGGTATGGGTACGAGATTATACCCGTTACCCGGTGGGGATGGGGATGAGAAAAAAGTTTGATACCCGTTGGGTTTAGGATGAGGATGGGAATGAATTTTTTCTACGGGATGGGTATGGGATAGCGAAACCTGTCCCTGTCTCCCCCCGTTGTCATCCCTATTTGTATCCAAAAAACTTTATTTTCTAATCTCAATACGTGAGAACGTCTTATTTTAGTTTCTGTCCATATCAGTTTTAGTCCTTTTTATAAACTCCTTACATTAGACTAAAATGAATTATAATTATATTTTTAAGGACTAAACTGAAATCTTTATAATTATGAAGAATATAAGTTAATGTTTTTGTAACTACAGGAACCGAGGAAGAAATTAAACCTATTACCTAATCTCGTCCTCACAATCCTTGAAAAATTAAACATATTACCTAATTTATGTTCTGTTCATAGTAAGCATTTAAATTTGAAGTTTTTTATGTATGGAAATCAATGTTGCTTATTGTTGTTAGGATGATCTTTGGGCATGCATGGAGAAGTTTGTTCTGAATTTTGGTATTTTAATGAAAATGATGTTTATACCATTGTGAAGTGATATCCTTCACGACTTCCTTTAATAGCCAGAAAACCAATGAAACTTCATTGAATCATGTTGAAATTCTTGTTTGTGCAGTTGCAGTGGAACCAAAACAAAACCAAGAAATTGAAGATTGAAACATAAATGATTCATAGAGGGCAAATTGGGCGTGTGCAACAATGTTAGGAGCCAACCATGGTTTAGTCTCATTTGCATCATTGGTGATGGGTGTTGGAGTTGTCAAGGAGTAGTGCTTGGAAAACAATTTCTTTAACAAATTTAGTGTTATTTTACATTATTTTAGCTTCAAGTTGTAAATTTTGTATCTATATCCTATATTGAATGTTATATTCAATATAATACAATCATTTTAGAATATTTGTCTTTTTTCTTTTTTTAATTGTCTCAAGTATTTATGTGCATTAAAAAAAGCAATTTATGTGTATTAAAAAAATGCATTAAAAAAGACAACTGATGAAATTAATAGGCATTTGAAATCCCCATGAAAAACAACTAAAAATAAACATGAACGTAACATGGGTTTGAAAGCCCTAAGAAATAATGGAGGTTTGAAACCCTGGGAAGTAATAGGGGTTTAAAATCATCGGTAATTTATAGGGGTTCAAAATCGTCAGCAAATTATTCTTTCCTAGGGGTTACTAAAAACTGCTAGTAATCCATTAGTTATGCTGGTTTTACTAGGAGTAAGTCAAACTGCAAGTAATACTTTTAATTGGGGTTAAAACCTCAGAAACGCTAAATATAACCCCAACTAAAACCAATTTTTGTTGTGGTGACATGCTTACATATTTTATATAAATTCTTTAATGTGCATGTCGTAGTTATTTTGTTGTATGTGTAATGATGAGTCTAGAATTAGACCCACTATAATCATATCTTGTGAATTAGATTTAACATGCATTTTCTTGAGAGTCATTTATTGTAACTTCTTAAACTAGAAATAAGTGAATAAGTTGATTTTATCTTTTGAAGGTTGATTCATGTTGCTTTTTAGCCTTTTATTCTAATAGGTCTTGTTGAGATGTTTACTCCACCATGGCCTATAACAAATAATCCATTTGAAAATGGTAAGTTGTTTTGGTTGTTGATTAAGCAAATGATTAGATTTTAAATGGAACTTAGGTATAACAAAAGATATATTTGTTGCTTAATGGCTTCTTATATATACTCTTTTATAAAAAATGATGTTTCATGTCTCTAGCTTTCATGTATTTCTAACAAGCATATATTTCTAAACTACGACTCAACTAATCCGGATACATGCATTGAGGTCGGATCCAGTCAGTTATGCACTTGTAGTGGCATCTCATGCTCTGCAGAGCGAGAGATTAAGAGTCAAAACTCTACCACATACAAGGTCAGTCCTTTAACACCTATGGTCAAGGAAAAACCCCTAGGCTAGGACCTCCTGTTCCTCTCACCACATACCCCATTCCTCTCTACTTGAGAATTTGAATGGTTATTAGAGCGTCAAGATAACTGTCAAGACAATCCCTACCTCAATGCATACACTACCACAATCACTGCTAATCCTCCTTGGGTTAGCATTAACCAATCTCAACTCAATCTCATACAAGCAATCTCATATCATATACTCATCATACATAATAATTACAAAGCTTCTATGATAACTAAAGTACCACCCAATTTAACTCAAAAATACAAGTTTCAGGTTCTGACACACTCGCCCAGCTAGTAACACTCGCCCAGCCACTGGCCCCATGCTAGCCCAGCGAGTATGCGAATCTGCATAATTATGCATATCAGTGTTCTGCATAATTCTGCAAATAAACTAATTCGCCTAGCGAGTAGGCTCGCCCCGCGAGTCAGCAAATCTGCATAAGTCTACAAAAACTGATTTAAGCAAAATTATACCTATTCAACCAGTCCATACAACTTCAAAATCTCCACCAAAGACCATTCGAGTATCAAACATTAATTCTATCAAAATATTCACATCAATTGCATCCAATTGCACCCATAGCATACAATTATTCTCAAACAACATATAAAACATAAGCATTTATCGTTTTCAAACATCACAACTCAATTCACCTATCATACACATCAGCCAATTACATAATAATCATATAATAACATTCTTAACATGTTTGTGAGACATAATAGACTTTAGCTTCCCTTACCTGGTTTCCTGCTTAAACAACTCTATAAACGTCAAACGTCTCTAACTCCACAGGATGCTCTATCTACATATAGAAACATCACAAGAACGATCAGGACATATCATTATGATCACTGATCAGCAGAGACTCATATTGATACCTTTATACCTTTATACCTTGTATCCTTGAATCTAATCATTTGCGCTCACTGTTCCAGCAACAACTACAATGAACACCATCTCGACCACTCCTGACTTTTCTTCTCCTTGACTGTGCTCTTTCTTTACTAGTTTCTGCCATTCTCACAAGATTAAACTCAACAATGCGTTTCATCTTTCAATACTTGAATTCCTCTTCCTCATACCAAGGTCAATTTTTTTTTTCTTCTCATGTGAACTACTTTCTTTGCAAGATCCCTACTATACTCGACTTTGACGCTGCTACCAACTGAAAAGATCTAATCATCTTTTTCTGATTTTTTTTAACCTAGCATAAAACTTTTATGCCACCTCAATATCATCCACAATTTGTTTGTCCATCTACTTAGGAAACATTAGCCTACCTGATTGATCCTCAAACTCTACTCCATCTTAACCTCCCACAAGAGATTTGTCATCTTTACACACATTCGGTGTCTCCTGCTTTTCTTAGCTCTCTCTGTGCCACACAACCTCATTATCCTGCGACCTAGGATCTTCCATCTACTTCTCATTTACCAATCCAAGAAAATCAATGGATATGGTCATATGACTATATCAAATGAAATTTCTCCTCGAACCTCTTGTATTTACATATCTCTGAACCTGAACACTACTCGAAGGTAAAACCAAGTTAATTTTCTCAAACATTGTTTCACTGGCACACACTGATATCTTCCCCTATGCTAACCTCTAGACTTAACTCCTTTTGTAAAGCTTGTGGTATCTGATCCCAAGAACTTGTCTTAAACCTCTTTCATTCCACACGTTGTTGCTCAACTCCAACATCTTAGTCTACACACCAAAAACATAGCTTTCCCTCACTCATCGATAAGCATCATACAACAACTTCATATCTTTGAGGCAAGAAGTTGTTTCAGAGATCCCTTCCAACCTTCATAAAGGTTAGTAGGTCAAGTTGACCTTGAATCTGCATCTCTTTATCACTATAGACACTAAACACAAGGCACAGAAGTGCAATGAAGACAAACCATAACATAAAAAACAAAACTCTAACGTCTACTAACAGCCAAAACCTTTGGTCTATCACTCTTATATCCCCAAACCATTAGAATTAAGAAAGGAAAACTACCTCTGATCTAGTCATGAGTGTGCACCCTCACTACTATATCAAGATGTTTTCTGTTGTTAATACTTCTAGTTTCACAAACGAATTCTACTAAACTCGAGTACTTAAACCTACAAGACATGACGAACCCACAACCCTCAAGTCATCTTAAGGACGAACTGCTCTGATACCAAAATGTGACATCCCAATTTTAGCAGCTTAAAACTAATAAAATAGGATATTCCACCTTAGTATTCAAAATAAATAAACAAATGTATAAAGTATATTAATACAGTCTTACAAATGATCAGACTATATAAATATATCAATTATACATACCAAACCTTTCTATTCCTAAACACAAGCTAACAACTTACAACAACTTCTCATTGAGACCTCCTTCCGACCTAAAAGATGACTCCTCAACCTCCAGAGGTGCCTCTGAAACAGCATCCACCACTGCTCCCACTGAATAGGTGATCATCGCAAAAGGAAAACATACAACACAAGACAAAAACACAGAAGAAGGGTAAGCTAATGACTTTTAAAGAATTTTCTTAAACCATATAATATTGATATATCTACAACTACAAACAAGCATATAT
>Ga0209589_1011411_pt1 | contig 12523 bp, 10 predicted proteins | sample CowpeawhiteBW_FD_187525 | JGI IMG/M metagenome (GOLD analysis project Ga0209589, IMG submission 187525) | Root nodule microbial communities of legume samples collected from California USA - Cow pea white BW (SPAdes) (version 2) | ecosystem: Host-associated > Plants > Roots > Nodule | place: USA...
TTTTTAGATTATTTAATAAATTATAAATAGTTTAGTAATTTAAGCGGGGACGGGTATTTGGGCGGGTATATATATATCCCCATCCCCATCCCCATCCCCAGTTGAAAATTTCGGGTATTACCCATATCCATACCCATACCCAGTCAAAGCGGGGATTCCCCGTCAAAACGGGGACGGGTTCGGGTGATACCCACGGGCACGGGTTTATTTGCCATCTCTAGTTGAGAATGGTGTTGTATCTCTTTAATGACACCCCCTTTATAAAAACCTAACAAGAGTATCTATCCCCTGTCCGTTAAACACTTGATAGATGTTTCAACTTCATTTTTTTGGTAAATCTTAAAATGTTTTAAAACTTTTCATGATTCAAAATAGAATAGAATTCACGTTTACAGGTATAATCCTCACTGAAGTAGAAGAAATTCATTTTTATATTTTATCAGTCCACGAATATTTGCATGTATGATTTATAATATTTTATCATCATGTCATCCCTTATTTTTAAGAATAAGATTACTATTGCTTAGCAACAAAACAATTTTAATAAAAACATTTTCAATTTATATAGTCCTTACATCATTCATTTATTTGTTTGTGCTATCTCCGATTCGTGTTCATAGTGTTTATATATTTGATGTCAAAAGTAAGTTGAGGAGAGAAAGAATATAAATATATTTGGATATTGATGTTGAGACTTTCGATAAGAGATCTAAACATGTAATTAATACTAAATTTTTGTATGTGTAACCGATCTTGTGTATAAATGATAAATATTGTATATCTTACTTTTTATGAAAATTATAAGATATTTTCTTGCAATCGCCTTGTGTTCAACAAGTTATTTAAATACCAAGGCACATATTATACAATTTCAATAAGAAAAATAGTGACATTAATCCTTAATATTATATTATTCACTTTTCATTGACATGATGCTTATATTTTTCTATAATAGTAGAAGATATGCAGTTATTTCCATTCATATCATTACAACATATTGAATTCAACAGGCATAATTTTTCGTGACTTCTTTTTGTTTGTATGAAATTTACATAATAATTTATCATTCTTTGTCAAACAATGAGAAATTTGACTTTTTTTTTTATTCATTTTGAACAATCATACTAAAAATACTTTAAGTTGTGCCACTTAGAACTCTTTGTTTTGAATTTTGAAAAACATTGTCTTCCTTATTTGTGTATTTAATCGTGTATGTTTCCTCTTCCTTTGTATTTATCCTTTATTCATGATTAATTCTTATTTTATTAGATATTATCATCACGTTATATAAATGTGTGTTATCAAACTTTTTTATTTATATTTTTTCATTCCAAAAAAACACCTTGAACTCTCTTAAAAAAATACATTTTCACGTGATAATTTTTTTAGGTTTTGTTTTAGGAAATCTCAAACAATTTGGTTGTTTGGTTATGGTGTACATGTTAACATATCGGCTTATAAACAATTTGAAATATATGATGATACTTATTTTATAACTTTGATACCAACCTAAAATAAATAATAAATAATAAAGATACATGCAAACTTTGAAATTGGTTGATACTTCATTGAATCAAACTGATTATCCATGACAAAAACACCCAAAACAAATATTTATTCACCTAGTTAATTATAACAATTAGTTATTTTTTACATTGTAATATCATTCACATTTCCATATTAAGGATTTATAACAATAGCAGCAAACAAATCATAACTTACATTGTCATACCACTTTTAAAAAAGCACAATGATGGTTTCCAATGTAATAACTGATCAAGATGATTTAGTTTTATATACCGAAAAGAGATTAATGAAAAAAAAATATTGAAAGGATAATTCAATATGGTATGATTTATGAATTAATCTTGTAAAAGATAAACTTAGTTCAATATAGACAATTTTTTATAACAAAATTCACGGCAAATACAGTTTATAATCCCAATACTACTTATTGTATCCATTTGTAATTATTTTTACATTTTTTACTATTTTATGTTCTTCAAAAAGTTGTTAATTCTAACAAATTAAAAGATAAATATTAACTATTCATAATTATATTTTGAAAAAAATTAAATTTTCTACATATATGCAAACAACTAAGTCAGTGTTTGCTAAAAAAAATATTATAAAATTTTCAAAAAGGATAGATCAAATTAATTTTTGTTAACAATGAAAAAACTATATTTAACAATTAAATAGTTAAGTGAAGTCAACAAATCATCCAAAATGAAAATAACAATGACACTAATCTGGTTTAAGGAAAAAATAAAGATTGTACTTACAAATGGTAAATGTGTTAGACTTTCTCCATGGTTGAGAATCTTAGATAAGGATAAAAATGTTAATTTGTAATTTATTATAAATAATATCTATAGTTTAGTTATAGTTGTTTCGTATAGTTGTTTGACATTTAAGTTTGTTAGTCTTAGTTTTATTTTACATAACTCTCAACTCGTGCTGTCTTGTTCACACTGTATATTAATTGTGTTGTTGTCGTATACAATTAGTTGTTTGAATAAAATTAAATATTATTATTTTTTTATTAATTACAAAAGAAGAGATGTGAGCATACATGTTAATGTAAGTATTGATATCGTTATATAAATGAAAGAATTTATCTCATATTTTTATTAATCAAATTAAATCTCAACTGCCAATGAAAATACTGTGTAAAATGCTATCATAGCAGTATTGTCGATGAAGAAGGTTAGAACTCTAACCTCCAATCTACGCGCTAAGCTTACTGCAACAATTTATTTTAACGAATAAACATTAAAACCATACCGAAGGAGATTCAGTCCAGAAAAAGATGAAGATGTTACTAACATCTCATCTTTCTCTTTCCTGTAATAAATGGTGAGTTCATCTCACCACTCGAATTTTTCTTGGTTTCAGTAGAAGCGTTAGCACTGAACAACTTAGCGCACAAGATCTAAATTCAAAGGGGATTCGCTCACACCCGGTAAAAATGCATTACGTGTTCACCTGCAGTGACTCAAACCCAGGTAACCCTCACAAAAACTTACCGTTGTTCCCCAATTCTTAGCATTATCCTTTATGCCAATGGTGTCCCCAAAAAGATTTAGTTCCTTCCTTTATTTTCAACTTTATTGTCATCTTTTCTATCTTTATTATCTCTGTCCAAATCCAGACAAATCCAACGGCTCCTGTTGCTCCCTCGTGGCGCGAAGAATGGCGGGAGAGAGAGCAGAGAAACCAGACAACACAACACAACTGGTATCAAATTTAATAATAATTTAATTTAATAGTTTGATTATTTTTATGATGTTTGCTGTGGCTCTGTGGTGCTGTGAAGAGAGAGAGAGAGAGCGCAGTGAGTTGGAATTTCCCGTGGTGGATTGGATAGGACAACACCGACGGCAGGTACAGAGTTCTGTGAAAGTGGGGCCCACACGATGAATTTCGCGTGTCCCGATTACGTTCTCTTTCTATTACTATTACGTACTTTCCTTCTTCCTTCCTACTCCCTCCTCCTCTGTCTTTTTCCTTATTATTTATTAATGTTATATTTTTTTTTTCACATTTCCAATAACATTTTCTCAAATAAAATACGATTAATTAGTGTAGAACTCGAGCAAATTATTTAGAAGAAGAAAGGAAATAATATGAAGAAAATTAACATCATCCTTTTACAAAATTGTCCATACCCCATCTTATCCTTCTTTTATTGATTGTTGTTTTAATTAGGAAAGAACCCTTGAACATTTGAACTCTATTCATTTTTCTTTTGTTACTACATTCCTTTTATAACAGTAGATGTGTACATGAGTAGGTTCGCACATGCTCACAAATCCATATTTTCTGCAATTGAAAGTTGACCAGAAATATCATCATAGTACTCCATGTTAATAACAGACAAAACATTATATACGTAGTAACCAAATATCCTTCACTGCTAATTACAATGCCACTTCCACCACTGAATTCACCTTTCCAACGGCACCATTTTCAAATTTACAACACCAATTTCTTGTTCAGTAAAAATATATTCTCAGTAGTTGAGTAAAGTGATGGAAATAGGAACAAATACGAAAATCAATAAATTCTGGAATTGGATGAAATTCACTGTTTTTAATTTATTTCAAAAATAAAGGAAATTGAATGGTTATTTATTTGGTTAATAATTGATAGAAGGGGGTAAGTGTGTGGGAGAAATGTGAAGAGGAGTAACTCCTGAAAACCAAACCCACCATGATGTTCATGCCGTAACCTCGGCTATGTCCAAGCTCATGATTAAAGAGCCCACCCTCCATTGCTGACGTGGCGGTATTTGATTCGGCCATTTCGTCTCGTCGGGATTCATACCAACACACCCAATTAACAATACCAGTCACTCTCACTCGTTTCTCTCTCTCTTTCTTTCTCTTTCTCTTTCTCTCTCAACTTGTGTTTTTTCTCTATGCAGAATTTCCCCAATTTCTCCACTACCCTATCTCTTCTGCTCCTCAAACTCCCACATTCACACCCAGCAATGCACGATCTTCCGTACGAATGCAATTTTGATATTTGATTTCCGACTTTGCCCTTTTTACCGCTGAATTAGAAATGCTTGAGGCAATGGAAAGCTCAGTCAATGGTGGGTTCTCTCATTTGCAGAGCTGCGGAGACAGCAGCGAAGAGGAGTTATCGGTGCTGCCACGTCACACCAAAGTGGTGGTAACCGGAAATAACCGTACCAAATCGGTGCTCGTTGGTCTCCAAGGTGTTGTTAAGAAAGCCGTTGGTCTAGGAGGATGGCATTGGCTGGTAGTTTTCTCTTTCCCATCTGCGGATTTTTAATTTCTTTCTTCTAATTTTGGTTACTAATGTCGATTGTTTGCATTGTTGTGAGACTGCGTGGTTCTTCTTCAAACCAATGTCTTATCCCGGTCAATTTTGGTATTTTCTGGGTTTTTATTTCGTCACTCCTCTGATTCTGCTAAAATTTAATTGCTTTCAAGCCCTTTCCTTTGGTGGTGTCTTATTATTTTTCGAAAACTAATCCGACAGGTTTTAAGTTAATCCATTCTGAACCCTATTGCTTCAATTGTTTTCTCAATCATTGACCTAACTCTTTTAGTTTAGAACTTCAAATGCCGGGTTCTTTTTGTTGCGGTTTGGATAGTTTTTGTCTTTGCATGTGTTTTGAGTCGCAATTCTGAATCATTACTTGTGGGTATTCGATGCATGCCTTTCATCGTCACCGGATCTGGTGTTTTATGGGCTGCCTTACAAGGATCAGCTACTGGTTGGGTCTTGTAATTGCTTTTATTTGTTGACGAAAGTAAATGAAATTTTGCTATGGTTTGTGGTACTGATTGATATTGATAATTTGATGTCAGAGCTAAGAATGAATGCTTTATGGCATTTTGTCATTGTTTCCTATTTATGAAAACCTTTTTTTAGTTTTCTACTCAAAACTGACTGCGATTTTTCTATTTGGGTTTGTTAATTTTGTTGCATGTTCTTCTTCTTCTTCTTCTTCTTCCTCCGGGAGATAAGGTATATAATAACTGTTCTGGGCTTATGTTTGTATTAAAACTATGCTATTCGTAGTGATTGAATCACATAGACGCCATTTGTCCTTTTCATTCCGGCAAGAGAATTATTGTTTTACCTCCAGCAGAATCCGTGGTATTGTCTCTAAGGTTTAATCTTACAATGCTTCGCAACTGTTTCTTTTTTCCCCGATATCCCCTTTTAATTCCTTTGTTCGTATACACATAACTGAATGACTATGTGAACAATTTCCATTGAAATCAAGCTAGTCTGGGGTCCTTCTTCTAGCATATTTAAACATGAACTTGATTTTATTATTCGAAACCGGGTTAGCACTTGTTGTTAGATAATTATTTTAAGTTGTTCTGAATTGTTTATAAACAAATGCAGGTTCTTACAAATGGTATTGAAGTGAAGTTACAAAGAAATGCTCTCAGTGTGATTGAAGCACCCACGGGTAACGAGGAAGATGATGACCTGGAATTTGAAAATATGCAGTGGAATGGATCTGATATGGGTGAGTCTACACTTTACAGTTTATAATTATCTTCTTTGCTGTCTGCTACTGGTATTGTTTGGTAGCATCCTCTTCAATCTTGAGAAAACGAGTTAAAATATCTTAGCCCTTAATAATATTCACATATAAAAAAATGGAAAATGTGTATTGAGTGGCGAGATTTACAAACTGCCCTCTCCTGTTTTTTATCAATTGGCAATGATCCATGTTCGGTGTTTTGATGAAGCACTGAACCTTCCATGTTGAATGGTGAGATGCTGTGATATTTTTTGCTAATTTATTGTTGTTTTGGCATTCATATCCGCGCGTTTCCAAAGTGGTAGAGGTTGGTAACATTGGATCCGTTATGTCTTCTCCTTTTGCTTTTACTATCTCTAAAGTTCTGGTGTCTTACTTTAATTCTGGTAGACCCCACCACTTTTCCATTTTTTATTTTCTAAAAATTATGCTTTATTTGATTTATCAGCATCCGACGACACACAGAAGTCCCACAAACCGAGGCACAGAATGCATAGAACATTGGGATCATCTCATCACAAGACCATGAGTAGGTCCTTCTCTGGCGATTCACACTCAAAGGGGTCCGTTTCTATGCCTCATGGGTCCGCGGTATATATTAACTTTATTGTCTTTCTTAATTTGTTCCCCTCCCACTTACTATCGTACATGGTTTATTCTTTATATTTAATTTGTTAACGAGTTTTCTAAAATATTATATTTTTGATAGAAGGTGGACTTGAGCAAACTTGAAATGGCTGCATTGTGGAGATATTGGCGACATTTTAATCTTGTAAATTCTTGGAACAAACTGTTTGGTTACTGTCTCCCATAAAAGATAATTTTGGCACTGTGTGTATATGTCTCCGTTGTACTTACTTCTTGAAATGGATCTGTAGGTGGATGCGGTCCCAAATCCATCAAAAGAGCAGCTAGTAGACATTGTTCAAAGGCATTTCATGTCGCAGGTATCTCAAAATTACTGATTGCATATTCGTTTGTCTTTGATAGTAATCGTTCAAATATTCTATAATTCGTTTATGTAGTTCTCATAGTGATGAACTGTATATACGATTCTAATAACTTCCATAGCAGGCTAATCTCTATTATTGAATTTTGAAAACACAGTTATTTCTTATCTTTAAATATCATGCCATGTCTAATATTGCTAATATATAATGGATAATTATTATTTATTTTAAAAAAATATAGTACCTTATTTCTTAGTTATAGTGTTTGAGTCATGTAATTGAATTTGTTATTTTATTTTCTTGATCTTATTTCATCATACTGTAATGACTATGGTGCAAGTATGTTTCCAAGCTCTACCCCAAGAACAAAACAATGCCTTAAACATACATGGTGTGTGTGTGTGTGTGTGTATATATATATATATATATATATATATATATATATATATATATGCTCAAGTGTTTATGTAGGTTTGACGAAGAACTTGATCACTATAGTCTGAAATTGATTTTGTGTTGTATGAAGCAAATAGACGAGTTGCAAGTGATTATGGGATTTGTACAAGCTGCAAAGAGGCTGAAGACGGTGTGCAAATGAGATGAAATGAAGCGAGAAATGATATTTGAAAAGTTCAAGTGTTTATGCTAACAAAGATAATGTATGTAATATCCACTTCCCATCGTATTATGTTATCGGTCATTTGTAACTTTCTGATATAGTAGAGTAGGTTAGTAATTTGAGGTTATAGAGGTTCTTACTCTTTTGTAGCCACCCCCAGTTGTGTAGATATAAATGACATTTGCAACTGGATCATAGGGAAGTCTCCACGGCTTTCTTTTCAACTTGATTCAATGTATTGCTGACCTGGGAAGTGGGTTTTCAGAGACCTTAATGTGTACATATCTTATTAGTTTCTTTCAACTTTTATTTCTCCTCATAGTTGTGTTCTTGTGCCGTCTATCATGTCCAGTGGAGTAGTATATTAAGGTGGCTGAAATTGTGGTTAACTAGCTTTAAACATTAGTGGGCTTTTTAACAAGGGAAAAATACATTGTTTACTGAAATTTATACTTCTTAATTACTTGTAGTTAATATAATTTATCTGAAAAAAGAGTTAAGAGTTCGGAATATTGAATATAATTTACTATTTTGTCTGAACTTGGTTCTTATATTTTGTTTTTACATCTTTATTCTTATTTTTCTTTCTCTCTTGCAACACTGCATGGCATGAATATACTACTACACTGGTTTGTTTACACTGTAAATGAATTATAATTGACAAAAGAATTTATAAAATAACTAGTATAACTTGTTTTTTAAAGTCTAAACCAAAGGAAATATTTATAGTTCTATTTTTTGCAGTTGTTCTTCAATTGAAAACTCTTTGATTGTGTTCATTTTTACTTCGTGAGGAACAAATTGTTTTTTTTTCAGTCAGTTTATTTAGAAGTTGTTGGAAAATAGTGATAATTTTTGTTTTAAGAAAATATCTACTGCTTTTAAACCCGACTGAGACAAAATAATTCAAGTGCTTAGCATACAAAAAGTGGTAACAGATGAAATTTCAAACTGATATATTATTTATTTGATTCTAGGTATTATCATCTTTAATAATAGTTTTAATCAGTATTTTCATTAATACTATGATATTTGTTTTAATTATTCACTACTTGTATGATTTAAATTCTCAATATCAAAACATATCATCTGACGATGATTCATAAGAAATTATCACTATTTAAAAGTGTATTTTCTTCAAAATAAAAGAACATATAAATATGCTTTGCCATCTTGTTTCACATGAATCCGCCAAATACTTTTTTACACAACAGTCAACAATAAAAGTTTGAATATGAGATGTTGTGTAAATCATTAATTTATGAGTAATTTCTTTTTTACTGATATAGGTAGAAACCCTAGAAAGGTGTACTTAGTTTCTATAAAGGAGAAAGAGTGAAGAGGGTATGGGAAATCCTATTATCATCCTAAGCATGTAATCCTTATCCAACACCTAAAACGTACGAACTACAAACATAGCTCCTTCAAATTTGCAATTATGTTTCAACCTAATATCAATTTGACAGCACTGTGACCACTGCCAAAAAAACCACACTGTTCCAAACAGTTTCAAATTCCAACATTCAAAACGCTCTCTGATAATAGAGCCGTTACAATGATCCAATAGAAGGAAATAGGTGTGGTAATTGTGAATTTTGGGTGAAAACGGTGGCGTTTGAGTGCGAGAGGAAGCAGCGTGTTACATCCCTTTCCCTCTTTAAAAAAATATCCATGTGTGCTTAATCACACTCACTTCACCCAGTCAAAATCAAAGGATTTTTGAATCAAAATGGACCCCACAAACACATGCACTTTCTTTCAACCTTCTATCCAAATCAACCAAATTACGCACACTCTTTCCCTCCTAATATCTCCTCTAATTTCTAAATTGTTTTTTTTATCATTTTAAATAAAATAAGACCCTTTTATATTTAGTGTCTAAATGAACACTTCTTTTCAATAAATCATATTCTTCGTCCTTGTTTTAAATCAAGATACCACATTATTTCTTATATAAGAGTTGAAAATTAAAAATTAAAAAATATATAAACAAAAAAGTTGAATAGTTTATATATAATAAAAGAGATGGTGTCAATTTCTTAAAATTGAAAAAAAAAATATATAAATACTATTTACAAAAAAATATAAGGGAGAGGAATGCTTATTTAAAATGAAGGAGAATGAAGGTCTTACTTTACTACATATATATTGAACATGAGTTTTTAACTTTAAATAAAAAGAAATCTAATTTTCATTTTACATTATCTTATTAAAGATTATTTTTCTATATAAATACGTATATACCAATTATTATTTTTATTTGTCAATAATTATTGTGGATTTAGTATTTTAACAAAGTTTAACTAACTATTATCATAAATTTTCAATAAAAATAATTATTATTTGCATTTTGTAGCAAAGTTAATTACTCTTTTGTCTCAATATAAATAATGTGTTGATAGATAATGAAATTGTGTGATCTCGTGTTTGGTATTATTTTATCTTATTTTGTTTTTTCAGTAAATTTGTATACAATAATAGATTTTGAAGTTGAGATGTAAAAGTTAATAATGATGTATCACGAGTAAGATTGTGTTAGTAAAATTCTTTCAACAACTTTTAAATTGTTGTTTAGTTTGATTATGATTTTTCTTTATATTTTACAAGATTCATAATCTCGGCATCCAATTCTTTTACAACAATGATTTCAATTTTTAACTATCCATAATTTGGTAACTTGTTTTCTCAAGGAATTTTAACTTTGAGATTCTTAATCGTCCGTAATTTTGTTCAATTTCCAGTTTAATTATTTGATCATCTTATTCCCTTAAATATGACACATTGACTGAAAAAAAAATATTATACTCACAATTTTTCCATAAGATTGAAATGAGTAATTATGTGAAATATAATTCGACGCTTTATCAATATAATTTAAAATTAAAAACCTAAAAAAGTGAAGATATTAAAATTGTGTCTAGAAAGTCGAAAGCCAACATCACAGATAATTATAAATTTAAGCACTAAAATTGTATAAACAAACTAAAAATCACAACTATAATTAAACCTTGTTTTTTAGCTGTGTGAAAAATAAAAACGATACTACAATTACTAGGGTACGCGTACGGCGTTAAAACATTATTCGGATAATTTTTGATTTAAATTTTATCTCAAAAATCATCCATAGATCGTTCTTTCTTTCACATGAAAAATATGAAAATATAAAAACATTTAGTTTTAATCCAAGTTTATTTTTGAAATCTGTTTAAATACATATTAAAATAAATATAATACATTTATTAATATTATTTATTATCATTTTAATTCAATCAAAGACAATATTGAGCAACCATCAGCCTCATAATATCCATAAGTGCTAAAGTCGATTTTTTTTTCTCTTTTAGGTGGATATGAGTCTCCCCTCATATATTAGTCCTCTATTTTTATATCATAGTCCTTTAGTATTATTTAAACAAAACAGCATTTAACTTTTTTTAAATGTAATTGCAAATTAGCTATTTACAATATTTCTTTATTTTTTTCTAATTCGGTTTCAATAGAAGTTAAAAATGAGAATAAAGAATAATATATAATTGAAAAATAAAAGTTATATCACCTCAAAGTCTCAAAACAACATAAAAAGACAAAATTCCTTTAAGAAGATGAGTGTTAGTTATATAATAACAACATTATAAAAAATATGTGAAATGACATGTAATATAAATTTAAGTGTGTAAAAAATGTGATAAGAAAATTAGAGTGTAGAAAATTTGTAATAGTGAATGTGTATAATATAATGTGCATGCTCATTTATTGCTCTGCTTCCCTTCTGTTATGGTAGGGTCCTCTCCCATCACCACAATAGTCAATTTACGACAACAAAGTTTTCAAACAAATTATTACACCACCTACTTTTACTTTTTTTTTTCTTTTTTAATAAATACGCCACTTATGTTAAATACTTTTTCCTTACTAACCCACGAAATATACATTTTGCATAATCAATGCATCTCTAACACATGATTTCAGCATATCTCTTTATTCTCGCCGGACAAATAAAAATAATAGGTACCTTTAGTGTCATCTTTCTTTGCCTAAGTAAATTTTTTTTTGACTAACACAGCTTTTTATTTATTAAAATATGCTTTATTTCCTAATTTATTTCACTCACTTTCATTATTAAATGCTCTTCAAATACTTTAATTTGTTGTTAAATAAACCAGAAAAACTTATAAAGATGATTTAACATGCAATCAATTTGAATTTAAATAAACTAAAATATTATAGATATATTTATTTTACATTTAAATAAAGAAAAACATTATAAGAATGTTTGAGATGTATTTAATTTAATTTGAAGTAATCAATTCACAATTACATTATTTTTTATTTCGATCTATATAAGTGAGTAATTGTGTACATTATTGGATTATGAAATTAATTTCTTTATTGGTTCATTTTTATCCGGGATTTGGATATTGTTTTACTATATATATATATATATATATATAATCGTCTAAATATTGTTTAGGATTTTCTCTTCCAACTTTCCAAAATATCCAAATCGTGAAAGGATTCAGTATCCGAACCAGATTTAGAATAACTCGACTATTATGTTCCATTTTGAAGACATTTCAGTAAAATTTGGTAGGAACATTCAAAATGTCACAAAATTAATCTTTTTGTTTAGTCAAGCTAGGGATGGCAACGGGGCGGGACGGGTACGGGTATCATGATCCCATCCCCATCCCCATAATAAAAATTCATCCCCATCCTCATCCCCAAACCCAACGGATATACAACTTTTGACTCATCCTCATCCCCACCGGATAACGGGTATTTTCTTATACTCATACCCATACCCATTTTTTTATTGTTCCATATATCAATTAAATATTTTTTATAAAAAAAATTTAAAAATCACACCAACGGAATCATGATACTATCAAAATATTCAATATTAAAATAACATACTCT
>Ga0209589_1011412_pt1 | contig 12522 bp, 15 predicted proteins | sample CowpeawhiteBW_FD_187525 | JGI IMG/M metagenome (GOLD analysis project Ga0209589, IMG submission 187525) | Root nodule microbial communities of legume samples collected from California USA - Cow pea white BW (SPAdes) (version 2) | ecosystem: Host-associated > Plants > Roots > Nodule | place: USA...
TTTTAAATCATTTCTTTGGTCTAATCAATTTACTAACAAACATTTTTTTAATCATTTCTTTTGAAACACTATTTGAATGACATGCATGAAATTGCCAAGGGCTTGGAAAGGCTTGGATGAGGTGATGAAGATTAACTGGGGAGTTCCCCAATTTGAATTGGTCTCGGGGCACAAAATATGTTTGGGCTTTCCCAGTTATTGATGGTATGAAGGAGATGATGGGGACTTCCAAAAAAAAATTGCCCCTGGTGTGAGAGCCTAGGATGGTCTTAGGGTGCAAAAGCGCGTTTGACTTTTCCCAATTGAGGAGATTGAAAAATGATGAGGTCTTCACAAGTTGCCCCCATAATGTGATCAGAGTCTTCAATGTAAATAAATGCCCCAATTCAAAATGAATGATGGGGATATATGAATCACAAACAAAGTGATTGCCCCAGTTTGGGTTTGGGATTGATAAAGATGGACTATGTTAAGCTTGGTCAAGGTTTAGGCTTAGAGCAGAGGATATTGTATGAACAAAAATGGAATTTCATGAAGAATGAATTGAAAGGGGACAACCCAAATTTAACCAGATTGCTTGATTGCCTATGTTGATTTTGGAGCTTTGAAAACATGTCAACCAAACATAAACTGCTCTGGTGTTTAAAAGAAAGTCTCTGAACACACTTTTTCAATCTTTTTTTTTACCTTTTGTATAGAACAAACCTGTTAGCAAATCAAAATTTTCTTCTAAATTAAAACCTTCGAAAGATAACAACCAATCTTTGATCTGTGTGGACTTTATTAAGCTTGTATCGTGGCCCATGCTAGGGGTATGGAAGTGAATGATAGTAAAGGCCCAAACAAGTGATGTGAGGGTTGTTTCAAATAAGGATCTTTGAATAATGTTTCATTCAATATTTATTTGACTTCATTTCGTTCACCTTTTTTTTATATCTTTCTTGATATGACCAATAATATTTCTTTTCTTGTTGTTGATATTTTTGTATTGGTGAACTACTAGTCAGATGAAATAAATGCAAACATTATGTCAACCCTCAATGGGAGGGTGATCCTTGTTTAGGGTAATTTGAAAAAAAAAATTAAGGCTCAAATTGGGTAGCAAAGGATAATCACTTTTGTTTTTTTGTGTTGATAAAGAAACATGGCCACACATCATTTCAAATCATGGTTGTTTTTCTCAACAAAAAATTTAATTCAGAAGAAAATAATTTAGTTCATGTAACAGGATATCCCTTGTTTTGTTCTTTTTTTCACTTTTTTTTGTCTTATTTTTTGCCTAGACTGTCCTTCAAAGTTTTTAGTCTAGTTGACTTTTCTTCATTTTTTTTTATGTTCAGAGAGTTTCTTGAAATCATTTTAAGATATGTGTCCACTTTATGATGATCCTAAATGAAAACAAGGTTTATGGTGGAAGAGAGATAGATAGGGGAATAGATTTGAGCAATTTCATGCATGCAAGATTAGATGGGTACTTCAAAAGAAATGATAATAAACAATATTTTATTTCTTTATTAAATCCATTGATTTAACTAAAGAAGTTTTATTATTTACTCATTTTTTATAAGAAATATTCCAAGAAATCGGTGACAAGCAAAATGGGAAACACATTGAATTTATTTTAGTGCATTTTTTTTTATTTTCCAAAATTTATGCTGATGCATGCTATGTGTTTGAATCTTTGGATAAGGTATCATGAATGACCACAAAATGGAATGCAATTTATGTTTGTGCCTCGTAGGACACTTATTCACATGATATGCTAATGAAATGTATGTTTATGGCTAATAATGGTGTGATTGTGATGAATTTATTATTATATTAGGAAAGATGAGGGTAAAAGACGCAAATAGTCTCCCTTTAGTGCCTTTATTTAACATGGGTTTGACACTTAAAGTTCTAAGGGAAAGTATATGTGCTCACAAGGATAATTCCCTAAAACCTAAATATCAGGGTCACTAGAGCTATGACCCACTTCATGGCATTTCCCACGACAGTTGGTAAACAACAAGAAGTGGGAGTACCAATGACGCAAATAAACTCTAGCTGGGGTTCTCACAATGACCACTTGGGAAGTACATCCACTGTGACACTACTACACAATCCCCTCTAATTCTAAGCAACTCAGACCCGGGTATAGGGCCCCACTCATGTAATGAATAAAATGTGTGTGTGAAGGGAGAACACAATGTATACCCAAACCCACACCTAGCAATTATTCCAAATACAAAAAATAAAGAAGAATATACACATACAATTATTCTAAATATAAAAAAAAAGATAAAAAACCACATACCCCAAAAAAATGAGAACGAAAAAATATGCAAAAAAACCACATCAATTTTGCACATCCAAATAAATGGTCTGACTCTCTAGCATCCCCAGTGGATTCGTCATCTGTCGCAATCGAAATCGCGACGGGACGACGAACCAAAAATTAAAATTTTGTAAAAAAGAGAGTTTGGAGTCGCCATCATAGTTATTATAGGAAACTATGGAAAACCATAAAAAAGAGCAAGGTCTGCGAAAAACCAGATTTTGGGTCCGCGAGTCGGTTACGCATGGGGAAGGTATTAACACCCCACAACGTCCGTCATAAGACGGTACCTTTAATTAAATGTGCAAAAGTTATGTGGTTTTTTCAAAATATTTAATTTTCCCCAAAAATAGTAATAAAATAATGTACAAAAAACAACAAAACTATTTTTTTGATTTTTTTGGGCCCAACGAGGATTGATCCTCACTCCTACGTATCTGCATGTGAATGGAGAATCAGGGTTACGTAGTTCTTTTTGAAAAACTATTTGGAAAATTATATGAAAAATGATTTAATTCTTTTTATAATTTTGAAAAACTTTTATTTAAATTTTAGTATTATTTTAAAATTTGTGTCACGCGACGCGAGTGGCCGAACAAACACTTGAAATAAATTCTTTTTTTCTAACTTTTATTTTTTTAATCATTGATAAATTTTTTATATTTTTTAAAGTAGTTGTGGATGTCATTGCGACATGAGTAATCAAATAGATATAAAAGAGTAAACAAAGAATTATTTTTTTATTTTTAGAAAAAACAAAAGTCTAAATTGGATGTCATGCGACGCAAGTGGTCGGGCAGACAATAAAGAAAGGGGAAAAAAAATTTATGATTAAAAAAAGAATGAAAATTGAAAAAAACTAAATTAAAAAAATGAAAGAATTGAGAGTGACGTACCTTAACAAAATCTCCAATATCTCCTCACCTTTTCTCTTTTCTTTTTTGTTTTTGCTTCCTTTTCTAATTTTTGTTTGTTTTTTCAATAGAGATAAAGATGAGGGGTGTCTACGTGGGTGGTAATGAGAGGAAGAGAGAGTGTAGAGAATGTTTTCTTCTTCTTTTTCTACCTCCTTCAATATGTTTTTTTGTAAGAGAGATAAAAAAAGAGGTGTGTATGTGGGAGTAGTGATCGAAAAGAATTAGAGAAGTGTAGAGAATCGTTTTCGGTCATGATAGAGTGCGTATTTATATTCACACCTTGCAATATCAATGCAATCTCAGCCTTAATTGTAATGAACAATATAAGGAAAGAATTGTTTATGATAGCAGCAAATTATGGGGATTAAATCTCAGCAAATCAGAGCACAAAATCAATCATTATCAGTAACAAATCAGAGCACAAAATCAATCTTAATTAGTAATATTGATTCTTACCATTTGAAGAGATATTGCCTCTAATTATTATTATATAACTAATTTCTTTAACAAAGTTAGAAAATATTTGAGTTATTGAGCTCATGAGAAGGAGTGTGGTAATTAATAACAAATTGGGCTCTTTCTCCTTTTTTTCTCTCTTTTTTTCTAAAATTAAAGTTTGAAAATATTTGAAGAAAATTTTGTTTCACATTTTTTTTTTTATTAACTAAAAACCTTTTTTTATTTTTTTATTTTATTTTTTTTGTGAAAATAAATTTATTCACCCGAACGAAATTGGGTGTTGACAATAGCCTTCAATTTTATTTGAGAGTTTACTTTTGAATATATGAGATAATTGAAATTACTTTTGTTCAAATCTTTTTCTCCTTTAAAAATTACCTTAGAAGAAACTATATTTTGACTTTTAGAGAATTTATATTATGTTAAAAGCTTTGAAAAGCTATTCCAATACCTCATTAGTTTCAAAATTTTGTTGCACATTCCTTGCTACATGGCTTCAATTTTCAAGCTATTAAAACAATGAAGTTCATTATTTAACATGTTATTTCATAAAAGTCCTTGATTCTTTTCCTATTAAGTATCTATTAAGCTGGTTCAATTTAGAAAGGGATTAAAATTGTTTAAAACAATTTTAATTAACTTTATTTAGACAATAATCCACTTAGTTATGCAAAATTTGAACTAATTCATAAAGTGGGTTTTATATGTTACAGGAAAAGAGAAAAAAAGGCTCAAAGCATAAGTGCTCAAAATAAAAACTCGCACATATTATCTCGTGGTGGGTATAGAAAACTTAAAGAGAAGATAATGTTAGAAAAGAAAAAATCTAGGCCCCCACCTTCTGAGGGTGAAGATACTAAGCCTCCTTCACCACCGTCACGTCATCAAAAGTGGAAGTTAGCCCGTCTACGCACATCGGGCAACTACACTTCTAAATCTGCACGAGAAATCTCTGAGAAAATTGTAAGATGCAATTCTTATCTAAATAGCTCATTCATGTTTTATATTGTATTTTTTTTTTATAAATTTTTTTGTTACATTGTAGGATTCATTGGTTGAGTAGAGCTCCCAAGGAGGATTCACTCTAGAAGATCGTCATGACATACTTACTGCTGTAATTGGACGGCCTGAGCACCTTGGACGTGTGCATGGTGCTGGATCAGGAGTCGGCATACGCCAATTTTTTTGTTCCTCCTCTCGTCAGTCTTCATGCAATCATGGTGCTAGTTATGAAGAAAGAATGAAGGAAATAATCACTACGAGGGTGAGAGAAGAACTTATGTGCCAATTTGAGCATTATGACATTCGTTTGCCAATGGATCCTCCGCCAGAACTAGACACATTTGTGCCTCCCACGGGTAAATCTGTTTTCTATAAGTTATGAATTGAATAAAGGATATTTAATAAAATAATTGAATAACATTAATAAATCGTTGACTCTAACAGGTAGAAGTGGAAATGATAGTTGTTTAGCTCCACCCGGGGATGACATGGATGACACTCATCCATGTCAGCTATATATTTGGGATGGTACAGAGAAGACACTAGTGGCTCATGGAAAAGTATTTGTGGCAGCCACAATTCTTCATGGCATGGAGTTATCAGAGGATGAGGTTAAGGTCAAGGTCATGGTAGAGGAGGTTCTCGTGTTGTTTGCTTTAGTTCTTGTGCCAACAGATGAGATATATATTGTGGCACATGCATTCCAATGTTTCCTCGCCTAGCCTAGAGATTTGGTTGTTTCTGACCCCCCCGGTACAGACTCTTAAACCCACCATATACTAAATTTTTAAGTTTATATGTTTATTATATTCAAACTTAAATTATATTCCATTTTAACTGAAATTGCATCATTATAGGAAAAACCTCAACCAAAGAAGATTCTTCTCTTTTTGGACTATCTTCTTGGTGCATTGCTCCAACTTGCAGAAATCATAGATGATAAGCCGATGCAGGTTCCTTGGGATGCTAACATTTTTGGGAGAGACCTTGAGATCTCACTTTACTTGCATTCCCAAGATGTCTTGGAGCTTGCACGGGGACAAGAGGAACTGAATATTACCATTATATATAGTTATTTGATATATTTATCTATTTACTTATATCAAATCAATTTTATGTTTAGGTATTTGTCTGGTGTCACTGAAATTATGGGGCTGAATGATCTATATGGGTTTGTAGACCCCCAACTCACTCATGAAGGCAACAAGTTTGATGACATCCAATCATATGTGACCGAATGCTTTCAACGCAGAAAAAAAAATTTATTTTGTCCCTTATGTTGCTGGGTAAGTCATTTTTGTTAACTTATGAATATAATCTGTCATTTTAATTCATAACAATGAATTTATTTTCTTCTCAGACGTCATTAGCAGTTACTTGTGGTTTCCATAAGGGAGAACCTTGTTGTGTGGTTTTGCTCTTTGCACCGCCCTCCCCCCAACCATCTTAGACAAGTGATAGATTGGTAAGAACTCAATCTCAATCTTATGAATATGACATGTTATATAAAAGTATCCTAACTTATTCCCTTTATCATAGTTCAATTATTGGACATAACATGTTGTTAGGGAGATCAACGACTATCTTGCATTGTCACTTTGCTAGAATGATACCATATTATATTTTGTTTCTATTACTTGTGTCACGTTAGATAGTTAATAGAAACATTTAACTACATTGAATAGATAATTTTTTTTAATAAAGACTCAAATGAATGCTTCCAAATCTACTAGCGACTCAAAATATAATTAAATCAAATTCCTATCATTATTAAACTAAATTAAATTATTTAGTTTAAACTTAAGATTTGTAAGATTTTAGAATAAACATATTATTTCTTTTACTGATGTGGTTTGGTGATGTCGAAGGCTATAAGCACATGCCAATTACAAGTTAAATTAGATGTACTAAAGTTAATGATGAAATAAAGTATACTAAGAAGAAACAGAATGCATTATGAAAAAAAATATATCAATTATTTCTAATAACTTTGATGAAATTGAAATTTTCAAAGTGGGAAGAAAAAAGACCAAGATTTGAGATATCTTAAAAATGTTTTAAGATTCCATTATGTCATAAAAAACCTTTAAAAACTTCAAATCAGACCTCTATTTAATGGTGTGTTTGCAATGATAAAAATAGAATGAAAATGAGAATTTCAGTAAATAAAATAATATTCAAACATTAAAAGTCATAATTCATCCGACTTTAAACGTTATGTAAATTAGTTTGTAAAATTTAATTATTAAATACTTTAATTTGATTTGATTGTGAAATGAACAAGAGAAATAAATAAATAGAAATGATAAAAATGTTGATGTAAAAAAATATAATATTTGAATAAATAAAAGTAAAATAATTTTTCTCTCTCTTCATCTATTTTTGTAATTAAAAAAGTAGATTGAAACAAATAAATTTTTTTGATAAAAAGTGTTTTTGTACTAAGTACAACTCTGACTTTAGATAAACATTTTTTCTGCCGTGTTATTTTAACAAAATTATTCATTATTTTTCATTACAAATATTTATTTAAATAACAAAAACATAAATCATGACTTTTTTCTATTTGAATATTTAATGTTTGATATTTTTCTCTGTCACAAAAAATTTCCTTTTTACGTATTGTCTTCCAAAAAAAAAAAACAATATTTCTGTCTATCTCTCTTTTTTTTTCCTTTATACTTACGTTCCATTCTATGACATTTGTAAACAAACAACATAAAAATAGAATCTACAGTTTTGCTTAAAAATCTGGAACAATAATTCTAAAATGTAGCTGCAAATCACTTGACAATATATAATACATGTATCTCATTAATTGGACCAATACATCTTCACTCTAAATTAAAACACACCTGACAGCATTTTAATAAATGACTAATGATTAGGTATGTAATGAAATAATAAAATAAAATTCGTTTTCCGTTTTAATAAAATTTTTGATATATTAACCATAGTCTTTATTCTAAACTATTTTATATTGCTTATTTAAAATTTTACGAAGTTAAAATACACTTTACTGAAATAAAAAAAAAATGAATGATTATTTTATATTAAAAGGTATGACCCCAAAGCATAAGTAAATTTCATTTATACCCTAAGATTCATGAGTTTCTAAGAACTAGGTCCACAGTCCCAAAGGTGAAATCCCTGTTTTGTCCAAACCCCAAATAAAGACCAAAGACCTCTTTCGTTCTCTTTTCTCTGGAACAAGCTCTTCTGGTGTTGATCTCGTTTTCTCAAACACACTACTCTTTCTCCCTCTCCACTCTCTCTCTCTTTCTCTTTCTCTCTAACGATAACCCTCGCAGGTTCCAATTCACCATGACCGTGATGATGCCAGCACCCATTGATGTAAGCGTTCGTTCCCTAACCTTAAACGCACACAGATACACACTCGCTCTGCGCGCATCGTTTCGCTCCTATTTATTCTCAATCTTAACTCGCGTGTTGTGCTTATCTTCAAGCGATTCTTCGCCCAACCGCGAGTCGTGTTAATCAATTTGGTTTTATCCACTTCCGAGTGGTGCACTGACGGGGCTTCGGTTTCGTTTTTTTCTTTATCTGTTTTGTCGTTGTTTTGATCTGAGAGAGTGAGCGTTTTGGGCAATTTTGCGATTTGTAGTGCAGTTTGGGGTTTCGATTTTAGGGCTTTGCCTTTACGATTGGGGGTTCGGTGTGCGTTGCGGTGGATCCGAACTTGGGTGACGTTGTTGGTTTTTGTTTTGTGCAGCAGCAAGAGGACGAGGAGGTGCTCGTGCCGCACACGGATTTGCCTGAGAACAATCACCAACCTATGGAAGGTAGTTCTCTTTTCGTGTTCTTGCGATTTCTTTGATCTGGACTTTTAGTTTTTTTTGTTTTTTGTTTTTAATTTTGGGTCAAGGAGCCGGGGTTTTTTCAGCGTCGTTAGCTTCTGTGTCATTTAATTGAATTGTTTTGGAGGTTCGGGGAAATGGTTTATGCATTCCTGCTTGGAGAGAGAGTGGGAGAGATGAGTCAAAAATTGGTTTAAGGATTTTAGGGTGGGCTAGTTTTTTGTTTTTAAAGTGAAGGACGTTCGCTAGCGAGTCTATGCTTTGAGATTTTTATTTAATTTTAATAAGAAACGTTTTTCAGCTGAAGTTTCAGAACGGAAATAATTTGAATCCAATCATTGGTTGATTTGTATTTGAAAGTTGTGCGGTTTTGATGCAATTGTTTATTGTGTAATTAATTGGGTAACTTCATTTTACTTTTGTTCCTGGTTTGCTATTGGAGGGTCTGGTTCGGTTAGGGTCACACTTTTTTATTTCTTTGGGGGCTACTTTATGGTTTCAGCTCATTCCAGATGTGATAGGTGATTTTTCCTTTTTTTTTTTCTGTTTCTTTGATGATCGTTAGTTGTAGCTCAACCTGAAACTGCCAATGCTGTGGAGAGTCAGCCTGTTGAGGATCCTCCATCGTCTAGATTCACATGGAGAATTGACAACTTTTCGAGGCTGAATACGAAGAAGCTCTATTCGGAAATATTTGTTGTTGGTGGCTATAAATGGTATTTTTCTGAGATTTACTAAACTGGTTAATAATTGCCAATTTTCTTGAATATGATCTTGTATGTATACTTATCTCCAGTGAATATCGCTTTCAAACTTGTTTTTTTTTTCTTCACAGGCGTGTGCTTATTTTCCCAAAAGGAAACAATGTGGAGTATTTGTCCATGTATTTGGATGTTGCAGATTCAGCTAGTTTGCCCTATGGTTGGAGTAGATATGCACAGTTTAGCTTGGCAGTTGTTAATCAAATCCATAATAAGTATTCTGTGAGAAAAGGTAGTCCCTGCAGTTTGATCTTTACACTTTTACAAGATGACATAGATTAGCCATAGGTGTAGATTGGAAAGAGCATTGCTGGAATTAAAGGTATAGAATCTTGATAGGTTTTTATTGCAAGTAGTGGATGGAAGAGCATTTGATATCTCCTTGCATAATAAATATTCTGTTATAATTAGCCAATTAGCTATACATCATTTTCTGATAAACCTTGTGACACCTTTGCTCATTCCATAGTTTATATTTTGTTTCATAGTTAATTTTCTGTATCTTACCGTTTGGTAGTGGAGCTTTGGGTTGGGGTGAGGTTATTGTTAGCAGATGTTTAAATTCATCATATACATATGACATGGTTCATATCGTGGTTAATCTTTAGTTCCTCCCTCTTGCACCTTGTTTAAAAATTTGGTGGAGAATGAGATTATGAGTTGTATAGTTTATGGTGTTATTTGTCTCAATTAGTTTGTCAAAAGAGGAATTGAAAATGCACAGGCTTTTGGATTTATTATAGGCTTGTTGTAACTCAATTTTACTTAAACTATGCAGATACACAACATCAATTTAATGCACGTGAAAGTGATTGGGGTTTCACTTCCTTCATGCCTCTTGGTGAATTGTATGATCCTAGTAGAGGGTATCTTGTGAATGATACTCTTATAGTTGAAGCCGAGGTTCTTGTTCGTAGGATTGTTGATTACTGGACTTATGATTCAAAGAAGGAGACTGGTTATGTTGGGCTTAAGAACCAAGGAGCTACCTGTTATATGAATTCTCTACTCCAAACCTTGTACCATATTCCTTATTTTAGAAAGGTTAGAACAGTTTATCATATTTTTTTTTTGCCTGTAGTTCATTTATCTGTTGGAAAGCAATAAGAAGTTGGTTCCTGAATAACATTTCAGGCTGTGTACCATATGCCAACAACTGAAAATGATATGCCCTCTGGTAGCATCCCTTTGGCTTTACAAAGTTTATTCTACAAGCTTCAATACAGTGACACCAGTGTTGCGACAAAGGAGCTGACAAAGTCTTTTGGTTGGGATACATACGATTCTTTCATGCAGCATGATGTTCAGGAACTAAATCGGGTTCTCTGTGAAAAACTTGAAGACAAAATGAAGGTATGACATGAACTTTGGTTAATTTTCTTCTTGATGAGGGATCATATCTAATGGTTATTTTATGTAATTTTTGTCAAGGGAACTGTTGTTGAGGGAACCATACAAAAGTTATTTGAAGGGCACCATATGAATTACATAGAATGCATCAATGTAGACTACAAATCAACTAGAAAAGAGTCATTTTATGGTAATTCCTTGGGCATTTTGAATCCAATTATGTGTTTAGTTCTTGTTGTGTAATTCTAATTTAGTTTTAAATATGCATGTTAGACCTTCAACTTGACGTCAAAGGTTGTCGTGATGTTTATGCTTCCTTTGATAAGTATGTTGAAGTTGAAAGCCTTGAGGGGGATAACAAATATCATGCTGAACAGTATGGTTTGCAGGTTAGTTGCTATTCATAAATGCCTCAGCCACATATAATAAACTATTAGTTATTTGGAGAAGTTAACCTCGCCTTTCAAAGGAGTTTTGTATTTTTGTTTAATTCTGTTTTTGATATTATTAGTCTAATGTCTTTTACGAACCATTTCCATTCTAAATTTATAAGAATTGAGGGCTTTATGGATCACTTTAAACTTCTGCATCAATATTGGCTGGGTCAGATTTTGGGTGCATTTTTGAAACTGTGAAGCATCATCCTGAATATTAGCTGGGAGAGTGCAAGAAGCAGTAAATTGACAGTTATATAGATTGTCATGGTGCTCGTGTAAAATTTTGAAAAATCCCTAACAGTTCTTAGAAAAGTTGAAAGCAAAGTTACTGATTACAGTTTCCCTGCTGAGTGACAAGGTAGTAGAATTCTAGATAATATGAAGAAAGATAAACTCTTTCTATTTAAGGATGATCCTGCATCATCTGATCGTGCAGTCAGTTTATATACTAGCTCTAGTGGTGTACAAAGCAAGCTTACACCAATAACCAACTTATATTATATAAATCTATTTTTATATAATATAGATATAGATAGCTAACTAACTGAAGGTTTTCTGCATTAGCTGACAAATTTGACACACATAACAATACTCTGACGTAAGAAAGCTTTGCTTCTATGTTCTTTTGACATTCCGTGGTTATATTTTAGCTTTTATGTTTTCCGCCCTCACCTTTCTACCAAAAGCAGAGTATTCATAGCAATTTATTTGCTTATTGGGGGTAATAAGCCAGTGACAGCTTCACTGTTAAGAGGTTTTATTTGAAGAACACTTCTAGGATAGGCAAAAAGCCTTCTGCAATTCAGGTTGTTGTTGTTGTCTGTGTTATTCATCATTTGCTCCAGTGAATTCTGTATTTTGATGTTTCACAACCATCTAAATTAGCAGAAGGTGATATTCTATGAAGAGTGTGCTAGGGCATGAGGCTCTCACCTAGTGGGATTTGAGTACGATCAATGTACTCACTACTAGACCCTCTCCCCACAAAAGGGTGGGTCTAGGATGGGCTTAGCTCATCTGTCCCACAGAAGGCAAGGTGAGGCAGGGTAGGAGGTCTTCATGTTTAGAGGAGACGGACCTAAAAGTTTAGTAATCATCTCTATCTCTGTCTCCATTGGGTTTTCTCCAGATAGGGTAAATCCATTGGGAGCCTGTTCACAATTTTATACAATTTTATTTATACATACATTTAAGATAAATTATATTAATTTATTACTTATATTTTAATTCAAACAATAAAAAAAAAGAATAAGTTAAAAATAATTTAAAATAGAAGTTAATAAATATATTATATTGTTAGTTAAATGTATAATTTTAAGTTTGTTATTTAATTGTTTTATATTTTAAAAATGATTTAACTACTAAAATAGTTAGTGTTTTTTTTAGAAGTTTAGAGGTTATAAACATAATATATATATATATATATATATATATATATATATATATAATATAATATTTTGT
>Ga0209589_1011414_pt1 | contig 12522 bp, 10 predicted proteins | sample CowpeawhiteBW_FD_187525 | JGI IMG/M metagenome (GOLD analysis project Ga0209589, IMG submission 187525) | Root nodule microbial communities of legume samples collected from California USA - Cow pea white BW (SPAdes) (version 2) | ecosystem: Host-associated > Plants > Roots > Nodule | place: USA...
AAATAATATATATATATATATATATATATATATATATATATATATATATAACATTATAATAATTTATTTTTTGGTTGAATAATTATTGCATAATAAATATGTATAGTTTGAAATTGTACAAAAAGATTATTTAAAGTAGTAAAAAAAAAAGAAAATGATTTGGGATGTAATTGTAATGTTTATGCTTTTAGAGTATTATGGATGCAAAGTCGGTCAAGATGAATAAAGAAATTTATTCAAAAACTTGTATATACTAACGAGCTAGGAGATGTAATAGAAATCCGTGCAAATTTATACACACAAAAACACCCTCACCACATACTTCATATCCCAATATCAATGTCAAAAGAAATATTTGTGGAAAAATGCGTCATTCATCTTATAAGATTATCTCCAAGTCCAAGAAAACTTTGGTCCAAAAGAGTGAAGATAGAGATGGGACAAATGTGGTAATGTCCAAGAAATCATCTCGCACTATATGTAAATATTGGACCAACAACATGTGTTTATATGGTGAACAATGCATCAATTTGCATTCATGGTTTCAAAGTGATGAATTTTCCACAATAACAAAACTTCACCAACACAAAAAGATATTCACTTCAAAATTCATAATTAGTATTACAAAATATATGTTTGAGAATGTATATTTAGAATAATAATTCAATCGAAATTTATATGATTACATTTTTTGACATTAGGTTATAATTGGAATTACACTTCTAGCTGGAACCAATAAACTTTATTCTAGAAGCAATGATGGGACCATTTGGATATGGGATAATAAACTTCACTAAATGGAACTTCACCATCTTAGCTCTTAGTTTCAAGTCTGTTCATTGATATTTTCTAAGCACATTGTTGATATGTGTTTTGTGATCATGATTACTTATTGGGAAACCTCACACACAACACAATGAGTCTTCACACCATGACACTTAAAGAAGATAGTTTTTGTGATAATATACTTAAAGAAGATACAAAATATTTTTTGTAACATTTATATGGTGACACTCAGCATTTGGTTACTAGAGAATTGTCTATTAATTACAAAAAGAAATAATAATTAAAACATAATAAATTGACAACCATTTGAGACTATATGCTACTGGGGAAAGAGACACTCCTTTGAGACCAAGTGTGGCAAGTGCCAAGCATTTGGTTACTGGAGAATTGTCTGTCAATTAAAAAGTAATAATTTTTTTTAGTAAATTCACACCCCTCTGAGACTATATGTTACTGGGGAAGGAGAAACTCCTTTAAGGCCAAGTGTGGCAAGTGCATAACATTTGAGTGGAAGATCCATCCTTAGTTGGTAGGTAAGTGCCTACTAGGTCAGAAACCTAAGAGAAAATAAAGTTTCAAAGATTGTCTATCTGGGTGTCTTGTGTCTAGCCTCAATTAATTAATTGCACTCAGGGACCCAACAAGTTATTCATTGTTCCACAAACATTATGAAATATGTGCTTTTTGGGATATCATTGTATGAATTAGACATGAGATGAAATGATATATTTTCATTTAAAAGCATTCATCATTCTGTTTGCTTTATCAGTCCATTTTAGTTGAATATTATTTGCTTTAGGACAAGAAAAAAATTCAAGCTTGGGAGATTTTGATGTGTGAATAAAATGTCTTTACTTTCATACCTTAGTTTAGGTCATTTTCATGCATTATTGCATTATTTGAATGATTTCATCATGTGTTATCCCTATTTCGGATCATACACTTGGGTTTTGTGTCTTTCTTGTAAACATGTGTTTTTAGGTGTTGAAATCACAATTTGGAGAGAATTGGTGTCAAGAATGAAGCATATTGTACTGACTAGTATTAGCATATGCATTCAAGGGCGACATCTGGAATGTGCGAACGTACGTTGGCATCACCCTGGTCGCCGACCTAGGGTTTTTCGCTTTGAATAACGACCTTGCTTTCTCGATTATGTGTGCACCTACAACACCACATTATTTGCGTACAACCATGACTAGATTTGAATCCCATTTCATCTGACCACCTTATGATTGGCGATGCTCATTGTTGCCCTTCGATTTTCCAGAAAATGAAAATTCAATGAGATTGTTATTTGCATTCCACCACAAAAATGTAGTAGAGTAGATGTTGGAACTAGCCTGAAGAAAAGTATGAAATGAGAGTTAATTAAACTTGTAGTATTCATATGCACGTTAAAAAATTATTTACAAACATGTCAAAATATTGTCTATAAACATGTCAAATTATGTAAATAAAATTAGCCACCAAAATATATAGGTCGTTAATTTTTTTTTACCATAGATTTAGCCACCTAAAAATATTTTAATTAAAATAAAAATATAACCTATCAACGATTGCGCAAGCATACCAGAAGTCTACATTCTCTATAACTAGCATTTAAACAAAGGTAATAACACTTTGTTGTGATAGAGTTCATCATGATTATTGAGGACAAGACGAAAAGTAAAAAAGGTGAAATTCATTAGATATTTAGATAAACTTCTAAATTGTAAAGGAAATATGTAGGATATTAAATGAGAATTCATAAAAAATTGCTAACAATAAATATTAATAAAGTTGAGTAACTAGATGGTTTAAGTTTCATATCTAACTTCTTGTACACATCAAAGCCTCTATAGTAATATGATGAAGTCGTCTACGGTGAGAAGTTAATATCTGACCACCAGTACTAAAAGCAGATTCAAAAGTTACAATTATTATTGGAATAACTAAAACATCCCTTGCAATTGCTTGAAGGGTTGGAAACTTTAACCATTTTTTTCCCACTATGATAGGATATCAAATTTTTGTGTAACTGACAAATTATCTTCTTCCAAGTAATAATCCAATTATGTTTTTCATAACTGTAGTTCTATATTTCTTCTTTTTTGAGAGCCTCAAATTAAAAGTCAAACATTCTCATGAATATATATATATATATATATATATATATATATATATATATATATATATATATATATATATATATATATATATATATATATATATTAAGGAGTAAAGATAATCAAATGTGTGACAAGAAGTTGTGTAATAAGAAGAAGAAAAATTACCTTAAAGATTAAATCTTGCAAAATAAGCTAGACAATTGAGAGAGTAAGAAATAGGTTATATATATATAAAGTGTTTGGCCAACTTTGGCAAAAAAGGCCTAAGGACAACCCATCTTGTTTTCAGGATCCCCTCAACTGCCCACATGCTTCCCATTCTGTCTCATTCACCAAAAACAGTTCTGACTCTTCCTCGTAGTGTTGAAGTAGGAGCTATGCTAGGGCAGCTACAAAATCCCCCTTTCAGTTAGCGGAAACCATTTTTCACCACATAAGTTGAGCTCTAAAACTATATCCCTTCGTTCTTTTCTTTTTGGTAGCTCTAGTTCCACGTGAGTCTCATTCATGGTCCCATTCTTGTCTCCCATGGTTCTATTTTACAGCTTCTTAAATCTGCTACAGGTCCTGGTGCTTCTCTCTTAAGGGTTTCTTTAGTTAGTTCTCAGTTTCGAGGTAAGCGAAGTTGGGGTTTAATTTTTTTTATGATTATTGCATGTTTTTCTAATTTTAAATCATGTATATGATGTTTGCTCGTTGTTGTGGTTGCCTAGAAATGGTTGAAATGTTGTTTGGTACTGCTTTTCTGGTTTGCATGCGTGAGCAGGGAAGAGCTCTATTGTTTTCACCCAAGCGAGCAACCCTCGCCTAAGCTAAATTAGCAAGAAGTTCAACCAAGGTTCTGCTCGAGTTGGTGCTCAAGCGACGAGCTCTAGTTTTGAGCGAGAGTAATCTCGCTCAGGCGAGGAGGCCTCGCTTAAGCGAGAACTCGTGAACCCTCATAATTCCCATTGATTTCAATCTCGCCTAAGCGAGAGCTTTTCGCTTGAGCGAGAGGCTTATGTTGCTTGAGCGAGAGCTCCTTAGCTTGAGCGAGATTGATAGCATAGTTGTTTGAATGCTTGTATGCTCCCGTGATTGATTTGTTTACACTTTTAAAGCATGAAGCATGATGACAATTTTTTATGCAATGTGGTTGTGTTTTTTTTAGTTTTTGTTGTTTGGGATTTTGGGTTTTTGCATGCTGAAATCAGTGAAAATCTGCCAGTTTAACTTAAGCGAGAAATTTTATCTTAAGCGAGATCAGTCTAGCTCAGACGAGAATTTCTAGCTTAAGCGAGACCAGTCTAGCTTAAACGAGACCAGTCTAGCTTAAGCTAGAATTTCTAGCTTCAATGAGATCAGTCTAGCGTAAGCGAGAATTGCTGCAGAATTTTAATTACTTACTTTAACTTGTGGATTGATTCAATTACTCTTAAAGGCATGAATATGTAATTGTGTATGTTTCATGTGATATTGATTTGCTTGGTATGAAATGAAATACGAATGGGGTTGTTGGTTGGACATTAGCATGAGATTATAATGCTTGAGATGGCATGTGGAATGTTGTGCATAAAAGAGTTTCATAGGAAACTCTTGGTGATGGTGTGGTTAATGTATACCTTGATATAGGAGATATCTAGATAAAGGAAGGTATCCTGAACTCTAATAATCGTTCACACTCACATAGAGTAGAATGATTTACGTAGTGAGAGTGGCAGGAGGTCCTAGTCTTAGGAGGTATTGGGCCTAAGACATTAGAGGATTAACCCTTGGGTGTGGTTGGGTGATAACCCCTTGTGTCTAGACTTTGTAGAGTTTAGAAACCAGCACAAGTGCATACTTCTTTTAGAATTCTATATCATGAGTATAATCTGGATAATTGAGTCTGAAGGTCTTGCATTTGTTTGCTACCACATGAATTGGGTGCCTACTGCTTTATATGATTATGACCTGATTTAACATTTACTTGCCTAATAACATGGTGAAAATTATTTTTATCTCTAGCTTACCTTTTCTCTTTGTGTTTGTGTTCTCTGTTTGACTTTTTTTCTTTTTGCGATGATCACCAAATCCTTGGTGTGAGTAGATGTGGAGACTCTTGGTGATCGTGATGTTGGCAAGGAGGTTGCGACGTAGTTAGGATTCCTTGATCCTTTATTGCTCATTGTTGAGCCTTTCTTCTTGTGTACTGTTATTTTGTAGTTTCTTACCCTGTGAGCAAATTTTAAGTTTAATTTAATCTGTGTTTAGATTCTTTTCATGGCATTGAGTTGTGACTAAAAGGTTTCCATTCTAGTATATTTTAGGATAATTGTAAAAGGTTAATTCTTATATACCTTCTGTCCGTTCTCTACTTTACATTATAATATGAAATGTCTCGTTTTAATAGTTTTATACTACTAAAATGGGATGTTACAATATTTATATATTATATTATTATTATTATTATTATTATTATTATTATTATTATGTATATCTATTATATAATATTATATTATATTATATGTATATGCATTTGCGTGTGTATATATATATATATATATATATATATATATATATATATATATATATGTGTGTATATATATATATATATATATATATATATATATATATATATATATATATAGTTTAGATTATCTAATAAATTTTAGATATTTTAATAATTTAAACGGGGATGAGTATCCGTGCGAGGATATGTATTTCTCCATCCCCATCCCCAGTTAAAAACTTCGAATATTATCCATACCCATACAGGGATATTATGCCACTATTCCTTACCAATGGAACACCTTTTCACTCTCTCTACTCATTCTCTTTATCACACTCTTCCAAACTCTAAGCCCCAATTCCTCTCCTCTTCTCCCTCCTAATTACACAGTTGCCTTTCGCCACTACACTGTCGTCGAAAGTCACCGTGCTACCTCGAATCTGCCCTCGGTTCTAAGGGATGCCATTAGATCTTGCGGCAGAACCCGGCGGTGTAATTCCCCACTGAATTTAGAGTGGTGGCCATAAGGATTTTGAGGCGGAAGATGAGATTCAGAAACTAGGGTCGGTTAAACACGTGAGCTACAAGAGGAGTTTGATGACATAGGATTAGAGATGCGACAAGAAGGTTGGGGCGTTGAGGATGGGACGAAGCTATTGGAATAATGTCGTTGTGTGTAGAACACGTCATTTCTTGTTAGCTTGTTAATAAATCTAGTTTCTAGGAATATAATCTTGTTGATTTTGTTATTCCAAAGAGATAGCCATGATCTAGTCACGGGCCCAAATTTTTATGCTTTTTTTGTTTCTTTGTACAGGCTATATAAAGCCATTATTTCAATTGAATTTAAGCTTTACAGCTACAACATCTTTTAGTTTTATGAGTGGTACCAGAGCCAATACACGGACTTGACACATAGAAAATATGAGAGAGAAAGGTTGAGTGAAACACAAAGAGAACGCACAAGAGAGAGAGAAAAACTTTTTGAACCACAAAGAGCACATACACAAAGGAGAGAAAATCTGAAGGGACACATATAAAGGAGAGAAACCATGGATGACGATAATAAATTTCTTAGCATTCCAAAGTTTGATGGAGATTATGACTATTGGTCCATGGTGGAGTAAGGCTATCAAGAGCCCAAAACACTGGAGTCACTCACCGGAGTAGAATGCCACACCTTCGAGGAGCAAAAGCTAAAGCATTTGAGGGCAAAAACTTATTTGTTTTAATCTATTGATAAGAATATTTTGAAAACAATCACCAACAAAGCCTCTTCCAAAGATCTATGGGATTCAATGAAGACAAAATATCAAGGGAATGCTCATGTTCAATAAGCTCAACTCTAGAGGCTATGCAGAGATTTTGAAATTCTCAAAATGTAAAACGGAGAATGCGTGAGTGAATTTTGTGCACACTGTCTGACAAATACAATTATATTGTGTGCTCAATCGAAGAGTCCAAAGACATCAATACGATGATAGTAGATGAGCTGCATTATTCGTTGCTTGATCATTGCAAATGACGTGAGAGCAGCAGGGAAGATCATGGACGATGGACATATCGTTGAGAAAATTTTGCGCACACTGTCTGACAAATACAGTTATATTGTGTGCTCAATCAAAGAGTCCAAAGACATCAATACGATGATAGTAGATGAGCTGCATTGTTTTTAGCTTGTCCATGAACACAAGATACAAAGGAAGGAAGTGGCTCAACAAGGGTTAAAAGTAACAGACGACAACTCTGCTCCCAAAGCCTATGAACAATCTGGTAGAGGCAGAGGGCATGGTGGATATAGGGGAAGAGGAAGAGGTAGAGGCAGAGGTCAAAGGAGGGCATTAGAAAAATCCATTGTTGAGTGTTATCGATGTCCCAACCTGGGACACTTCTAGTATGAATGTCCCACCTATGCTAATTATGCAGATCACATAGAGCTAGAAAAAGGTGAAGAAAGGCTATTGATGTCATATGTGGAAACGCAAGGAGCCACACAAGATGAAATATGGTTTCTGGATTCTGGATGTAGCAACCATATGAGTGGAAAAAAAATGGTTCACTAATCTTGATCTATCATTTAGGCACAATGTTAAGTTGGGAAATGACTCCAAATTGAATGTCAAGGGGGAAGGCAACATTCGAATGAAAATAGATGGATGAGTTATGGTTATCATTGAGGTATTTTAAGTTCCTGAACTTAAATCCAACTTGCTTAGCATTGGGCAACTTCAAGAACGTAATCTATCTATATTGATTAAGAATGGATGTTGTAGCATCTATCATGATGTTAAAGGTTTGATCATACAAACTATGATATATGCAAATCATATGTTTGTACTTTTGGCATCTATTTCTCCTGTCTCTACTAATGTATAAAAAATAGTCTATTTTAATGTAAGCTTTGAGAATGTCACAAGTTTATGGCACGAAAGGTTTGGTCATCTCAACATGAAATGACTACGAACTCTTGCCTACAAGAAGATGGTTGAAGGCCTGCCAATATTGAAGAATACATCTCAATTGTCCACCATCTGCATGATTGGAAAGCAACATCATGATCCTTTTAGAAGAAATAGCACTTAGAGAGCATCCAAACCTCTACAACTTACTCATTCAGACATATGTGGTGCCATTACTCTTGAATCTTATAGTCATATAAGGTATATCCTTACTTTTATAGATGATTATAGTCGAAAAATGTGGTCCTATTTTTTACATGCCAAGTCTGAAGCCTTTGATACATTCAAAAGGTTCAAGGCATTTGTTGAGAATGCAATAGGATATAGCATAATTTGTTTGTGCACCGATAGAGGAGGAGAGTTCACTTCATCAGAATTCAATGACTACTACAACACGTATGGAATTACAAGACAACTCACGACTGCTTACTCACCGCAACAGAATGAAGTTGCTGAAAGAAGAAACTGCACCTTGAAGAATATGGTGAGATGCATGCTTGTAGCACGAGATGATCCAAAAAAGTACTGGCCAGAAGCATCAAACCTAGCAACTCATGTTCTGAATAAAGATCCAACATCAACCTTGTCCATCATGACACTTGAAGAGGTCTGGACAACAAGAAAACCATCAATGGAACACCTCAAGATGGTTGGATGCATAGGCCATGTTCATGTTCCTAATGTCACTAGGAAGAAACTAAATGAGAAAATTATTAAGTTTGTATACATGGGAGTCGGCGAAGAATCCAAAGCTTCTCAAATGTATGATCCTATCACCAAGAGGATTATCATCAGTCAAGACGTGGTGTTTGATGAAATGGGAAAGTGGGATTGGAGGAAGTCAGGAGAGACTAATTCTCTTCATCTTATGTATGAAGAAAGTGAGAAAAGTGCATCGTCCGACACTGATAACCATCCAGAAAATGATAGGACAAAAGAAGCCATAAGAGATGAAAGAGTCAACGTCCATACAAGGAGAAGAAGGTCGCCAATATGGATGAGAGACTTTGAGTCTGGAGACGGATTATCATAAGGAGAAGAAGGAGTGGAGCAGCTCACCCAAGAAATGCAACAGCTTGCTATGTTCATCTCAAATGATCCCACCACATTTGAGGAAGCAGTCATAAGTCAAGTATGGAGGGATACCATGAAATATGATATGGTAGCAATTGAGAAAAATGGAACATGGGAACTAATAGATCTACCAATAGGAGCAAAGAATATTGGTGTTAAATAGCTATTTAAGACCAAGCTAAATGAAAAAAGAGAAGTCAACAAATGTAAAGCTCATCTCGTAGCAAAGGGGTATACACAACAAGCTGTAATTGATTACATTGAGGTATTTGCACCAATGGCAAGATGGGATACTATTCGACTAACCTTGTCCATTGCATCTAATCGCGGATGGAAAGTTTATCAACTTGATGTCAAGAGTGCATTTCTACATGGAGAGATAGAAGAGGAAGTGTATGTGGAACAACCAATGGGATTTGAGGTAAAAGGTGTAGTAGACAAAGTATATAAGCTTAAAAAAGCTCTTTAGAGGCTTAAACAGGCCCCTCAAGCATGGTTCAACAAAATAGAATCATACTTTATCAAGGAGAGTTTTGAAAGAGGCACGAGTGATCACACTTTATTTACAAAGAAGGAAGGGGAAACAAATGTTCTTATTGTGAACTTGTATATGGATGACCTTATCTTTACAGGAAGTAATGAGAAAATGTTTGAAGAATTCAAGAGGTTAATGAAAAGGGAATTTGAGATGACTGATCTGGGATACATGAGATATTTTCTTGGTGTAGAAGTCACACAGACTTCAAGTGAAATTTTCATTTGTTAGAAGAAGTATGCTAATGAAATTCTAGAAAGATTTGGTTTATAAAATTGATCACCTATAGAAAATCCAATAGTTTCAGGCTGCAAACTCACAAAGGATGTTGGAGGGTTGAAGGTTGATGCTACCAACTACAAACAAATGGTGGGAAGTCTTGGGTATTTAACTACCACTAGGCCAGACTTGATGTATTTTGTAAGTATGGTAGCTCGTTTCATGGAAGCTGCAACGATTATGTATCAACAAGCTGTGAAAAGGGTCCTGCGCTATTTAAAAGGAACCACTAAACTGGGACTCTTTTACAAAAGAGAAGGAGGTAATAATTTAGTAGCTTTTTGTGATAGTGATTATGCCAGAGACCTTGAAGATAAAAAAACACCTCATGATATGTTTTTATGATGTCAAATGGTTTAGTTGCTTGGAGTTCAAAAAACATGTGGTGTCTTTATCCACTATTGAGGCTGAATTTATTACTACAGCAGCTTGTGCTGCTCAAAGTATTTGGATGATTTGCATACTTGACAGATTGGGGATTAAGCAAAATAAGTGCATTATATTTTGTGATAACAGTTCGACGATTACACATTCAAAGAATCCTGTTATTCATGTTCGATTTCATTTTCTTTGGGAGTTGACAAATCAAGGAGAAGTTGAATTAGTACATTGTGGTACTAAGGATCAACTAGCTTATATCATGACTAAGGCCTTAAAACTTGAAGTAATTGTGAAATTGATAGAAAGGCTTGGAATGTGCAGTATTGAAGGAATAAACTTACTGTATTTCTCCTCAAAGATAGTTCAGTTTAAGGGAGGGTTGGTTGGAATAATGTCTTTGTGTGTGGAACACGTCATTTCTTGTTAGCTTGTTAATAAACCTAGCTTCTAGGAACAAAATCTTGTTGATTTTGTTATTCCAAAGAGATAGCCATGATCTAGTCATGGGCTCCACTTTTTATGCTTTTTTTGTTTCTTTGTACAGGCTATATAAATCCATTATTTCAATTGAATAAATTAAGCTTTACAACTACAACATCTTTTAGTTTTATCAGAAGCAAGCCCGCGGGAAGATCTTCACTAAGATGTCATTTTGCGAGGCTGAAGAAGATGAAGAAAGTGTTAGCAATCATAGTAGTTCCATTAAGTGGGGGCGGGAATTGATGATGCAGGTTAAAATTTATGGTTTTCTGATGTTGGGTATTTGGGGGGAACAAGAAAGATTTGAACTTTGATTTGGTATCTTTGGTTATGGTTGTTGGCATTGTTTTGTCCATGTTGCATTATTATCTATTTGGGTGGAAACCCAAAAGCACGAATGGAATGTGGAAGTTATCCTACTAGCTTCTTAGTAAACATGAAAATTAACAATGATGTTATTGGGTTTTGACAGAGATCACAAGTTACTTCAATGTTTGGGACTGTAGGTCTTTGGGAAAAAGGGTACAATGGTGGCAAGGTCAAGATCGCTATATTTGATATTGGCATTCAGGCTTATCACCCATATTTTCGTAACATCAAGGTAATTAATGATTTGAAATTATTGCTTCTGGTTGATGGTGGAAGAGTTGAGTGATGAGGAAATTTACAGGAGCGTACTAATTCGATCGATGAAGATAAGTTGAATGATAATAATGGACATGAGACTTTTTTTGTAAGAGTGATTGTTGGTGTTCATTGATAGACAAGTAATGTTTGTTGGGTTCTATTGTTGAACCCTTTTCTTGCTATTGTTCACTGAGTTTAAATCTTTTGACTACATGGAAATAACATTTCTTCCTCCCAAACTCCAAAATGTCGTCATTATAGATGCACGATACAACAATGAACAAAAGTTTAAGAACAAATAGTAAAATCTATCAAGCTCTAAAGGAAGAAGATCCTAGATGTATCTTCACTAGTTATAAATGCATGTTGTTTTTTTTAGTTTTCTGCTTATAATTATTTTATTCTAGAATGGTTGGCAAGATTTTGAGAAGATTGCATTCAGCCTGTTTCAAGTAACATATACATGGTTCATTGATGTCTTCAACTATGCAATTGCAACCAATATAGATATGCTAAATTTGAGCTTTGGTGGATATGATTACTTGGATCTCCCGTTTGTTGAATAGGTAAATTTCTTGTGTCTATCTGTTCCTACTCACTAATTCAATAGTATTACTAGGTTCTATATTTTTTCTTATTCTGAGGTAGAAATTTAAGATACATTACTTATGAAGATATGATGGTATTATTTGGTGAATGGTTATAACTGTTATGACATGTTAGTTTCTCTGTTGTAAATGTTATATTTAACAAAGCCATTATTTGTTTCTAGTACTTGTATACAATAATAATTATTTCTTTCACATAGTACAGAAATTTCCTTTTATAGAGTTTTATGGTAACAAATATGGGAGATATCAGTAGATAATATAATCATGGTTTCTGCAATTGGAAATGATGGACCGCTTTATGGAACATTGAACAATCCAGAGATCAAAGTTTATGGACATCCTTGGTGTATGAGAGGAAGGAGATCCATGGAAGACACCAAAAAGTAGATGAAATGCAGCAGAAATGAAGATAAGAGCAAGAAGAGCTCTAGGCAATTGAGGTTTTTGGTGAAGATGAAGAGTAGAAGTGGAGCTATGGTATGGAAGGTGGCTAGAGGAGATGAAGGAGAAGGTTAGCCATATATGCTCTCAAAATAATAGAAGAGTGGAATGATCTCAACACAAACATTCTATTAGAAATTTTAAGAGTTAAAATGTACAAATGGTCTACTTTTGGCTTTTATATGTGAGCCTAAAAGCTAGACTAATTCTTGGCCCTTAGATCAAGCTTGGAGGAGAAGCTTTAATCATCACCCTTGGATGGTGGCTT
>Ga0209589_1011419_pt1 | contig 12516 bp, 8 predicted proteins | sample CowpeawhiteBW_FD_187525 | JGI IMG/M metagenome (GOLD analysis project Ga0209589, IMG submission 187525) | Root nodule microbial communities of legume samples collected from California USA - Cow pea white BW (SPAdes) (version 2) | ecosystem: Host-associated > Plants > Roots > Nodule | place: USA...
ATAACTAATAATCATTATTACTATCAACTATAAATATTATTATCATTATTATTAATTATAATTATTTCTATTATTATATTACTATTATTATTATTAAGAACTATAATTATTATAACAGTTATTATTATTACTATTATTGTTTTGATTATTATTATTATTATTATTGTTTTTGTTATTATTGTTAGATACACATTTTACTTTTACTTATTAGGTACGAGTCAAGTTTCAATTATTTGTCATTTCTATTTGTTTTGTTGTTCATTTTATCTTTCCATTTGAACAATTATTTCAATTTAAAAAAATAGTTACTAAAATTAGTAAAATAATAAAATTGAAAAATAATTTTTTTATTATAAATAATTATTTAAATTTAAAATATAATAATTAAGAGGATATAATTGATAAAATAAAAAGGACACAAAAGATGTTTATCTCTTTATATATGTAGTTGTATTAATATTAATATTAATATTATTATTAGTAGTAGTATTAGTATTATTTTCTTTTATCACTATGTGATAGTATTATAGTGATATTTTTATTATTATTATTATTATTATTATTATTATTATTATTATAGTTAGACATATATTTTACTTCTATTTGCTACAGGATCATATTTCAATTACTTGCTCTTTATATTTGTTTTGTTATTCATTTTATCTTTATATCTTGGTATTTTTTTAATTGAAAAAAAAATAGTTACTAAAATTAGTAGAATGATAAAACTGACAAATAATAATAGTAATATAATAATAGAAATAATTATAATTAATAATAATGATAATAATATTTATAGTTGATAGTAATAATGATTATTAGTTATAGTATAATGAAAAAAATTATTTTTCAATTTTATTATTTTACTACTTTTAGTAACTATTTTTTTAAATTGAAATAATTGTTCAAATGAAAAGATAAATGAACAACAAAAAAAAATAAAAATGACAAGTAATTGAAACTTGATTCCTACGTAGGAAGTAAAAGTAAAATATGTATCTAACAATAATAATAAAAATAATAATAATAATAACTATTATAATAATTATAGTTCTTAATAATAATAATAAAAATAATAGTAATATAATAATATTAGTAATATAATAATAGAAATAATTATAATTAATAATAATGATAATAATATTTATAGTTGATAGTAATAATGATTATTACTTATAGTATAATAAAAAAATTAATTTTGTAATTTCAGTAACTATTTTTTTAAATTGAAATAATTGTTCAAATGAAAAGATAAATGAACAAAAAAACAAATAAAAATAACAACTAATTGAAACTTGATTCCTACATTGTAAGTAAAAGTAAAATGTGTATCTAAGAATAATAATAACTATTATAATAATTATAGTTCTTAATAATAATAATAATAGTAATATAATAATATTAATAATATAATAATAGAAATAATTACAATTATAATAATGATAATAATATTTATAGTTGATAGTAATAATGATTATTAGTTATAGTTGATAATAATAACCCATGACATGATCTTGACCAATAATTTTGGAGGAGCCAAAATAATTTATAGTAAAAACTTTTGAACTCATCAATAATTTATTCAGAATAAAAATTTTCAGTTATTCCTTTCTTAATGTAAATAATCATATTGTGTTCAAGAAATTCATCTTTCATCTTATTCTGAATTTTGTTTTGATAATCTTGGTTATACAAAATGAAACATTAAAAGTTAAATAAAACGAATTAGACAATCAATCAAGTAAAATATGTTTAATTTGTTTGTTTTTGTCAAAGATTGACATAATTCAATAATGAAATGTTGGAGTGAAATATTAAACTAATCATATATTTATCAATATACCTATTTTTTTAAGTTTAAGACAAAAAAATAATTGATCATATTCTAATAAAAATTGAGACGTAATTACTAACAAAAATATATAATAGTAATAATATTATATATTACAAATAAAAGTAATAACTTTACTACTAATAATGTCAATAATATTAATAGTAATAATATATAATAGTAGCATATAATAATAATAAAAATTATTGTTATTATTATAATAATACTAATATTTGTTATAATTTTACTACTATCAAATAAATAATATTTATAATAATAATATTATTAATAATATAAATACTAATACTTATAAAAATATTACAAATAATAATATTATTTATAACTAATATTATAGTCGAAATCATAAATAAATGAAAATAACAAAAACAAATTAACTTTTGTAGGATTTGAACCTGTGTCCTTTTGTACCAAAGTTTTAAAATGACGAAAAAACTAATTTTTATGACACGTGTCAATAAAAGAGAATGGTAATGTAGTAATTTTGCTAGTATATTTTTTTCTTAATATGTAATAGATTATATTTTTTTAAAATTTGATTTTAAAATTTTATATATTAAAGGTGGGAACCTTTTTTATTTAACTTTTGTTTTAAAGAGAGGAAAAATAAAAATTATCTTTTTTAGATAAAAACTTGAAATTCATTGAAGTAAATTGATTTTTCTGTCAATCATTCATGGAATGATAAATTACTACAAGTGATGGAGATATGCGATTTAAATAACAGAAAATTTAATATTTTAAAATTGCATCTAAAATGACTAGAAAAGTAGACACGAAATCGGATATAATTTGATCATTTTGAGCAAATCCAAAATGTAAGGCCCATTAAAGTTGCTTTATTATTTTCTGCCCTAAAGTAAAGGGCTGCCCCTTGTAATTGGGCTTAGGGCTGGCCTAATTGATAAAACCATTTCCAATTTGCCTTAATCCATACTTTTCACTCTTGCAGAAGAATCAGCAGTCGTCACCTTTCCTTTTCCTCACAGAACGCTTTGCTAGGGTTTGCCCTAAGTCCCCTTCGAGCTAACTCAAATCCAGCTCTTACTCCGCGTAAGTATTTCTTTCTAGCTCGTATGGTTTCCATTGATCTCCCTTGACTTTTCCAGTTAGGGTTTCGTACTAATCCACCCATTGGTCCCGTCTCCTCTCCTGTTTTCAGCTCTCTAGTCCATTCCTAGAGTTGTAATGCTCGTTGTAGTGCCGTTGAGGTCTCCACTAACCCTTTTCCAGGTAGGGAAGCTCTGGCTTACTACTATATTACTGGTTTCCATGTTGTTGGCTGTTATTTCGAGTTCATGTGGTTGATGCGATGATATGTTAACTATGAATGGATGAATGCTTTGTTCTGGTTTTGGTGTGGGTGACTATTGCAGGAAAACAATGGCGAGACCTGCTAATCTCGCCCAAGCGAGCCAGTCTCCCCTAGGCGAGATGGACAAGGACTCGCCCAAACCCTATTACGCGAAAGGTCGCCCAAGCGACCAGCTCATTATTTTGAGCGAGCGAGTATCTCGCACAGGTGAGAGAGGTCTCACCTAAGCGAGATCCCGTGTTGGTTCCTGTTTCCTTTTTCGAGCCCTCGCCTAGGCGAAGGGGACTCGCCTGAGCGAGAACGTCTCGCCTAAGCGAGACCCTTCAGCCTGAGCGAGGGGCTGGGCGAGGCAGTACGCTATTTGGTTGCTTGATTTCTTTTGGATGATTGGTATTTGTTGGGTATGATTGTTATGATGAGAAATATATAATGGATCGCTATGTATGCATGACGTAATTCATGAATGGTGAATGATGGATATTGTGGGAACTTGGCATGTGAAATGAATGAGTGGGTTGGAATCAAAGAGACATGGTATTGATATGATTTGAGGCCCTATACTCATGGGGTGGTAATGACTAGTGGTGTGGATTCAACATGCGATACAAATGAGGATTTATTTTCAGGGGTTGGTATGGAATTGTAATCATGATTAGTGTTCTCTGATTGTTGATTTATGATTGTTGGTCCATGTCAGTGTGTAATTCCTTGGAGTCTCTAGGTGAGACCTCCGGGTTGCGCTTCAGTGGTCGGGACGTAATTCCATGGCCCTTGTTAGTGGGTGTCCACGGTGGTGCCCCATCTGTATAACTAGGTAAGAATTCAAGGTAAGGATTGCATCCTGACACTCTAAGGAGCCAGTTAGTCTCCTTAGAGCGTACTGACTCTTGTGGTGAGAGTAGCAAGAGGCCTGAAATTCATTAAGGGCTAATCTTGTGGTGAGGAAAATTGATTCATTGTAACATTTGTAACACATAGCTCGGGGGTGAGTAGAGGTATCCACCACAAGTGCAAGCATCTGCTTAATCCGACCAGGCTATATGTATCTGGATGAGTCGAGTCGTGTTGTAGTGTATTGCCTGAAAAGTCATAACATGCTTGGTTGAATTAAGTGTATGATATTGTGAAATTATATATGATTTGATGGATGAAATCTTTTGTGCTCTAGCTTACCCTACTTTGGTTGTTGTGTGTTCTGGTGTGTGGTACTCTCTCTTGCGATGATCATCAACTTGTTGGTGTGAGCAGATGCGAGGAACACTCGCGGGCAACAGGGTGGTGATAGTTCCGCTGCATAGTCCTCCGCGTAGACTGGATCTTTTTCTTGATGGGTTTTTCTTTAGGGTCAGGGCCCATGTATTATTTTCTGCTTAGTACTCTACTTCATCTGTTAGACCTTTCAACTGTTTCATGTTGGCATCGTGGTGTGCCTAGTTTTGGAGGGGTGACGTTAAAGACTCCCAGGACTTCGTTGTTATACTATCTATGTGTAGCGTTTCTTTAATTACGCTTATAAATTAAATGGGACATTACACAAAATCTTTATAAACGAAGCCAAAAGTTAGTTCCCACTCATGGATAAAATAAAATTTTATCTCGTAAGAGAAATTCAATTATTTTATCTAAACAAGAAATTGAAATATGAGATATTTCAAACTCTAACCAAACAAATTATTTAAAAAATAAAGGGAATTCAAATACAAGAATTTCAAATCCAATACATTTCTATTTTTTAGAATTGTTCAAATGTTTCGTCCAAACACAAAGTTAAAATATATCATGCAAATTATTTTATTAATTAAAAAAGAAAAATTATGTTAAATTGAAAGACCATAATTACAGATTTTTTAAAATAGGGGAATTAAAATTGCTAATGAAAAACTAGTATAAACCAAAGTTAAGTAATTTTTTAAACACACACCCCAACACAGGTTTTACAAATGTGCTCAATGAATGGAGACATCACATGCACTTTCCCTTTTTTTTTTCTTGTAATTGTGATCCTATTATAATATGGTATAGTACATCCTTCACCAGCACATAAAGAACCCTATTAACTTGTCTTTATTTTTAATAATTTTTCTACCTTTTTAGTCATTAAGCTGAGTCCGATCTTGATCACAAAATTTTTAATTTTTAATTTTTAAAAATAGTTTCTTAAATTTACTATTAATGACAAAAAATAGTTTTTTTTAAGAAAATCAATATATTTAATTTAGAGTTTGGAGACGTTATTTTTTTTTTAATTTGAGAGTGTTTAAATTTAAAGTAAACTCCTTTATTGCTGATACACAAAGAACATGGAAATATGTTCTTTAGAATAGAAAATACATAGCTAGTGTGTTACTCATGTAAGCTTATAAAAGCATAAAATACACAAGATTCTTCGTAGCTGTATTGTTTGTGCTTTAAAAGAAAACAAATATATCTTTTACCAAACCATACAAAGTTATATCGAATTTGATTTCTAAGCATATTTTGCTTTTGTTTTCTTTTCATAACCTTCATATTGCCCTTAGTTCCTAAACATAAAAAATGTTCCTCTTTTTTCGCACATATATACCCCTGTCAATTTCTGAACATGTTCTACAAAGGTAGTTTCAAATTAGTAAAAAGCATACAATACTTTAAAGCCTATAAAAGTATGAAATAATAATAATAATAATAATAATAATAATAATAATAATAATAAATAAATAAATACTGACAAGAAAAAATAAAAATAAAAAGTTGAGAAGAATGGAACAGTATAATTGGTTTGGTTGTAAAAATCCGAACATTGTTTCTTTCACAGGTTGTTTTCTGCTTTATCAATCTAACTCATTTTCTTTATAGTAACATTTATAGAAAGAACTAAGATACGTATAGTTTACTAATTCTGTAAACTTGCTTCATAATGGACCAAAATTCCTCCAAAAGTTTAATTCAACTACTGTCTCTCTCTCTTTGACTAATTGTAAACATTTACATTCAGAGTCGAATCTTAAAAATAAATTTGGGAATGTAAAAATATTTTTTGCGAATATATAAAATTTTTAAAGATGTTAATCACATACAATATATTAAAATTTAAAAAACTTACTTTCATTTATATACTAATTTATACACCACACAATATATATATATATATATATATATATATATATATATATTTATTGATTGATGAAGTTTTTATAAATAATTTTCTTAAATGGAGATATGTTTAAGATTCGATCATGATGAGTGTAACATCTAGGGATGTCAAAAAAATCCGTACCCGCAGGTATCCGCAGATAAAACCCGCAACGGGTAGAAAACGGATATTAAAAATGGATACCCGCTACCCGTGGGTACGTGTATTTTTGATACCCGCATGTTAACGGGCAGGTACGAGTATCATAGTATCCGTACCCGTGGATACTCGTACCCGCTAAACTTACACCCCTTGACATTCTTCTCTTTCCTTTTTTTGAAATTTGGCATATACATCAAACCTTATGTAGACAATGACGTTTATGGTATGCTTGTCGTCAAATGATGGAATCTAAATAAGAATATTTGGCACGTGACAATTGAGGTTTATTATTTCTTTATTTTTCAGGAATCAATCGGAGAAAGTGAGTTTGTTGATCAAAGCACTAATTAAAGAATTTCCATTGGGTTGAACGTCATTTATATTTACTTTTACAATTATTTGGACTATCAACTTAAGTTTATTTGAACTTTATTTAAACTATATGACAGTGATGCATTTTATTTATTTTATTTTATTTTATTTGAATTTATGATTAAATATTTGTTTTTTAAATAATTTTGCAAATACCCGCAGGTACCCGTGGATACCTGCGAATATGAAAAAAATAGGCGGGTACCCGCATAATGGATACCCGAGAGATATGAGTACGGGTACGGGGCATATATTTATCCAGCGGGTAGAGTACGGGAGAACTACTACCCGTACCCTACCCGCCCCGTTGACATCCCTAGTAACATCCCATTTAATAGAGAATAAATCCTATAAATGAAACATCACAAATAATATATTATAAAAGAGCAACGCCATGGAGTATATGTATCAACCATTACAGTTATCCAAAATATATTCGAAGAGAAAGACTAAGGCACACCACGATGCCATGAACAAAATATAAAAGGTTCAACGGATGTTCAAGCTTGCTCATCGAGCAAGAGATTACAATATAACAAAGGTCCTTCAAACATGAGCCCAACATCAATCCATGACCAACTAAGCTACAACATTCCCCTCATCACTACGATCACCAGGGGTTCCCGTATCTGCTCATACCAAGGAATTGGTGATCATTGCAAAAAGGAAAAACCACACAAGAAGACAGACACAAGCAAGAGGGTAAGCTAGAGTAAAAAGGTCTTTATCATACAATTAAGCATGCAATTTAAAATCAGGTACACATCAATCATCCAAGCATGTGATAGCCAATAAGCAAGACTCGAGGACTCAATCATCCAAGCATTTATTGCTCTGTAAAGTCATTGCCAATGAGTTTCACCCTACCATGCACAAGGTTAGCCTTCAAACATCTAAAGCCATTATCCTACCAAAGACTAGAGCTTCCTGCTACTCTCACCGCTTGAGTCAGTCTGCTCTATGTGAGACTAACTGACTATTTAGAGTTTCAAGATGCAATCCTTACTTGAATCCTTACCTAATTATATACACTACAACGCCACCATGAAATCTCACCAAGAGATTCATGGAATTACGTCCATCACATCCCACACCACCATGAAATCTCACCAAGAGTTTCATGAAATTACATCAATCTCATACCACAACCATGTCACTCCAACCAACCACAAATTTATCAAGCATAATAATCTCATGCCAACATCCAACTAACCAACCAACCATGTTTCATGACTTTATTCATATCAAGCTCATCAATTCCAGTACCATTATATCATATAGAACATATAAAGCATCATACTTAAACTTTTTAAAGCAACAAACCATCCAATCATTAAAAACATACATGTATCCAACCAACTCTGTCAATCTCGCTCAAGCTGAAAAGCTCTCGCTCAGGCGAGAGGAACCCCTCACTCAAGCTACCAGCTCTCGCCTGAGAAAGAGACTACAAACAGAGAGCACGTCGAGGTCTCGCTCAAGCTAGCCCATCTCCCTCAAGTGAGATTGCTCTCACTCAGGCTAGAGGCCTTCGCTTAGGCGAGCCCTTGAAACAGAGAGGGGGTGAGTTGTTGCTATTCTCGCTCAGGCGGGAGCTCCTCGCTTAAGCGGGAGCTTTTCATTTTGAGCGACCACCCAGCTCGCTTGGCCGAGTTCAGCAGAACCCACCTACTCTCATGCGTGCAGCCACCACCAGATTCAAACCAAAGACATACACCATACATTATTCACACCAACTCAACACCATACAAGCATTTAAGAACATGAAATAGTCTATCAACATGCAGAATAATTATAAAAACATGAAACCCTAACTTCCCTTACCTGAACAGAGGCTATCAAAAGACATAGGCACCCAACAAATGAGCACTACACTCCAGGAGCAGATTCGTGTGCTGGAAATACTAACACTAGATCGAAAACGAGGTTACCAAGATGAATCCTAGTTGGAACCACGAAAATAAAGTTAGATAAGAGAAGGTATGAGTTAAGAACCAACTTACGTGGAGTAAAAATGGAGTTTGGCTAGCTTGGCAAAGAACTGGCCCAAACCCTAGCACAACTCTGTTGGAGAAAAGAGAGAGTGAGGGAACTGTCTTGCGAAAGTAAGCAGAATGAAGGAAACAAGTGGCTGTAAGAGGTCTTGGAGTACCCTATGGACTAGCCTTAAGCCCAACCGTTAAGGCTATGTCCTTAAACATTAAGAACAACAAAAGTGGACCTTATAATGAGAATACATGTTCAAGCAAGATTATTGAGATTTCTTACTATGTTTACTTAAAAACCTTTAATCGAAGCAGTCAAAATATGGATAATGTTTACAAAACACTCTCACAACCCAAATAAGCACTCTCTCTTTTCTTTTTCTTTCTTAGTAATGAATAATAATTTTTGCATTATGGTAGTTATACATATTAATTCTTGCATTTTATTTCCCATATTTATGCAATCATTTCATTTGCATTAAATTTCTTATTTTCTCTCAACAATTATACTCATAACTTCGGATTAGCGTTTGATGTAATAATTAGACACTTACTACTGATTACGTCATTAATCCAATATAATATTATTCTAATTAAACGAAATGAATATTCTGATATTTGAAAGAACACCAGAGATAATAATTTTGTATAAATTAATTATATTGATCACATCAATAAATTATAATTTCATATCATATAATTATTCATATTAAATTTATCAAAATAATAAAATAATTTATGTTTTAATATATTTTGAAAAATATATATGATCCATATTGATTTACATAAAAAGGTTATAATTTTAAAAAAATATAAATTTTTGAAAAATAATTTACTTTGTTTTTATTTATTTTAACAATAACATCCAGAAAAAAAATTATAGGGAAATAAAATAGTAAACAACATAACAACATCATTAATCTCTGAGATAGAAAAGTTACTTCAATTTAATGATAAGTCTTGTAATACTTATTACTACAAAAGTTACTTCGAGAATAAGTCCTGTAATACTTATAATTGCAAAAGTAATAAAAATTACTCGGAGGGTTATTTATTAAAATGATGCAATTTTGATTCAAATGACAAAATTTTTAAAACTTACAAAAGTGGAGTAAGTTTAAAACACGACTTAAAAAGTGAAAATCCTGTTTACATGATTTAGTGTTTTAAACCCACAACTTTTTCTTTATTATTTATTTTTTTGGTATAAACGACTTCATCACTTTTAATTTTTTTATATTATTTTTTATTTCATATGAAACATGCTCTGTATTTTAATTTTTTAATTAATAAATTAAAAATTTAAATAATAAATCATATATTTTTAAAATATTATTAGAAGTTTTTAATTTTAATTTATTCATAAAATATTCAAAAATATTTCAATTTTTAATTTATTTTACTCTTTAAAAATTTTAATTATTTTTTCTTTAATTTTATATAAAGACACTTTTATATATGTAAAATACATTTATTAAAAATATATATCTCATTATTATTTTAAAAAATATGAAAATATTCTTTATTTTGAAATACTTTTTTAATATTTTGATTAATAAATAAAAATTAAAAACTTTTAATAATATTTTAAAAAAATATATGATAATATTTTATGATTTCTATGAAATAAAAAAAAACAAACTTTCAATATGAAATAAAAAAAAAGTTGAGAAGAATGATGTAACATCCCATTTAAATAATACCATAATTAAATGAAATCTTACACCAGATAATATAAAGAGTCAAGTTGCGTACAGTTATCCAAGGTACTTAAAAGAAAATACTAAAGCTCACTACAAGCCTACAACCCAAAAGGAGTAAGGGATAATTGGTATTCGAAATAAAGTCTTAGGGATAATACAATACACGAGCCTTAGCCCTAAAGAAAAGCCCAAATAAAACATGAAGTCCAGCCCAGGTAGACTATGCAGCAAAATCATCTCTTCCCTATTGACCTCGAGTACCTCTCGCATCTGCTCCCATCAATAAATTGATGATCATCGCAAAGGTAGAAGAACAACATACAAGGTAATCAAACAAGCAAGGGTAAGCTGGAGCCAAAAAGATTTTATCATGCAATCAAATATACTTTCACAGTTCAATATGCATACATCATCCAAGCATGTTATGACCTTCCAATCAATATACTAAGACTAGACTCGACTCATCCGGATACATATAACCTGGTCGGATTCAGTGGATGCTTGCACTTGTGGTGGATACCTCTAGTCACCCCCGAGCTATGTGTTACAAGTGTTACAATGAATCAATCCCCCCCACACATGGTTAGCCCTTAATGAGTTTCAGGCCTCCTGCTACTCTCACCACAAGAGTCAGTCCGCTCTAAGTGAGACTAACTAACTCCTTAGAGTCTTAGGATGCAATCCTTACCTTGAATCCTTACCAAATTATATAGATGGGGCACCACCATGGACACCCACTAACAGGGGCCATGGAATTACGTCCCGATCACCGAAGCACGACCCTGAAATCTCACCTAGAGATTTCAAGGAATTACGTACTGACCACATACTATACATATTCAAACAAATAGTAATATTTATCATGCTTATAAATCTCATGCCAACCTTTATAATCCATCCTCATACATGTTCCATGTTGAATCCATTCCAAATCATCCTTCCCAATTCATGAATATAGAAGTGTAATTCATACCGACACCATGCCACTTTGATTACCAACAATCTCAGACAAGTCACATGCCAAGGTCATGTTAAACTTATCAATCACAGACCATAAACCATTCTACTCAAACCCATTCGCCCAATTCATGCTTTTAAAAGTAATTGAATCAATCCACAAGTTCAAGTTAAAGTAAGGAATTAAAGTTCTGTAGCAATTCTCGCTTAAGCTAGACTGATCTCGCTTAAGCTAGACTAGTCTTGCTTAAGCTAGAAATTCTCGCTTAAGCTAGACTGGTCTCGCTTAAGCTAGAAATTCTCGCTTAAGCGAGACTGATCGCGCTTAAGCTAAAATCCCTCGCTTAAGCTAAACTGACAGCTTTTTAATGGTTTCAACATGTAAAAACACAAAATCTCAAACAACAAAAATTTAAGAAAACACAAGCACGTTAAAACGTTGGCATCATATTTCATACTTTAAAAGAGTAAACAAATCAATCATGGGAGCATACAAGCATTTAACAACTTTCAATCTCGCTCAAGCTAAGGAGCTCTCGCTCAGGCAACAGGGTCTCTCGCTCAAGCGAAAAACTTTCGCTTAAGCGAGATTGAAAACAGAGAGTACTTCGAGTTCTCGCTCAAGCTAGCCCATCTCGCTCAAGCGAGCACTCGCTTTTAAGACCAAATTTGGATTATATGAGTGGTTGGTAATGCCCTTTAGGCTTACTAATGCACCTAGCACATTCATGAGGCTAATGAATCACGTTCTTAGAGAGTGCATAGGAAAGTTTATGGTTGTCTACTTTGATGATATTTTGATCTATAGCAAGAGCTTGCATGAACACATAGACCATCTGAGGTATGTCCTTACCATCCTTAGGGTAAATAGTTTGTTTGCAAATAAAGAGAAATGCACTTTTTTTTGTAGATAGTGTTATTTTCTTAAGTTTTGTAGTAAATAAAAATGGGGTCCATGTTGACCCTACAAAAATAAAGGCCATCCAAGAATGGCCTACTCCTAAAAATGTTGGAGAGGTTAGGAGCTTCCATGGTTTGACAAGCTTTTATAGGAGGTTTGT
>Ga0209589_1011423_pt1 | contig 12515 bp, 4 predicted proteins | sample CowpeawhiteBW_FD_187525 | JGI IMG/M metagenome (GOLD analysis project Ga0209589, IMG submission 187525) | Root nodule microbial communities of legume samples collected from California USA - Cow pea white BW (SPAdes) (version 2) | ecosystem: Host-associated > Plants > Roots > Nodule | place: USA...
CATTGATTTATACAATTACTCATATGATTGATAATCATATTATTCATTACTCTTTATGATGTAATATTTTGTATTTACTATTTGATTTTATATCCTTTCTGGGTTACCATATTGTACCTATAAATAAGACTCGTCCTATCAGTAATGAGACACACATAAAAACAGAAGTTGCTCCCTACTCTCTCATTCTCTATTCTTCCTCTCCTTTGTCTCTCTTATTACCTTTATTTTATAACAGATATAAAATAAATAAATTTCAGGGACACTTTTTTCATATACACTTTTATATGACTTCTGTACGAATTGAAAATTAAATTTTCAAATATCAAACTTTGAATAACGAATCTTAGTTTTTTCCATCAGGATGAATTAATAATCATCTTAAACAAATTTATTATTTCTTTCTTTATTGTTTTTTTTTGGAAAAAGCAAGATTTTCTTATCTCTAGTAGACCTATTAGTAGGATTTGAATCCAGATGAAGTTCTAATCATCTGTCAGAGCAAAAAAAAAAAGAGTGGTTCTATATCAATGAAATCACATCATCCATACATAACGAATTGATGTGATATATCAAATCAAAATATATGAACGATAAAAATAGTAGTTTAATTAAGATTATAGAACTCACATGGAAGAAAATATATTTATGAATGAAATAAAATATGCAGTATTTACAGATAAATGTATTTGATTATTAAGGAAATATCAATATATTTTTAATGTCAAATTGGGATCAATTAAGACAAAAATAAAGCATTAGATCGAACTCTTTTTTAATGTCAAGGTAATAATTATAAATAGTCATCAACTCTCAGGTAAAGAGTAGAAAAGTAAGACCTATTATGGAACATTCAATTTATTAGAGATGTGTGATCATTACTTGCCTTTCTTCCTTAGAACATAGTTGAAAGCTATATTAAATGATATTTTAATATCTCTTATTTAAATCTAACCACCTTAAACACTTAATACACTAGAAGTTAATAGTTCATAAATAATTTAAGCACGTATAAAGACAAAGATACCACTCACTACCAACCTAACTATTAAACTCATGAAATGATTAAAAGAATTAAATAAATTTTACATAGAATTTCAAGTTAAAGTTTTATTATGAAGCAACAATTTATTCTACTATAACTCTGCAAAATAAAATGTTAAAAATATTTAAAATATACATATTTTCGCTTCTTTTTATTTGTATCTTCTTTTTGAATAAACTTATCCATTAATTTTTTTATAATTAAGGTAATATAGGTTAATTAGTTCCCTTTTGATCTATTAGGTATTTGATTTGTAAAAAATGATCTGGGACAGACTAATCTGCATATAATTTGTTGTTAGAAACATCTCCTTTGAAGGAGTTATATCTAGATCCTAAGTTTAGGACCCGAGTTTTATAAAACACTTCTATTGAAGTTTAAGACCTCATGTCATATGAATAAAAAATATTATTTTTACATTAAAGACAATTTTTGTTGGAGAAAAATATTTCATAATAATAATATTTTATGAAGTTTAAGTATAAATAATATATAGGTCTTATAAGACCCTTACATAAAAGGAGAGAGAAGATGCAAAGAATGATGTGATATAGTATTACCTACGACAAGTAAAGTCCGGCGATCTCAATATATTCTAATATGTGTTAATCATCCCACAAAATTGTACATCGATTCACATTTATTTAAGCTAAATTTTAAAAAAAACTAACAAAGTTTATTGTTATTTTTCTAATCTCAAAATTTAAATATATTATAAAATAAAAGATTTATTGTAAATATAACAGTTAATAAATATAAATTCACACTTCCATAAATATTGTATCAGTAAAATAATAAATCAAAAAATATGCTACATAATTAAAAAATAAAAAAATAAAACCAACCCTCACAAATTATGAATTATGCGGTTAATAGACTCCAATATTCGGTCTCTTATAAGTTTAAAGTTATCTGAAAATAAGATCAGTTTAAAATATTTAAATGGATGTAAATTTTATCTTACAATTTAATTTTGTAAAATTAAATTAAATTTAAACTATCTTTCTTATCTCCAATTATTTACGAGTTACATTTATCTTATATTTTATCTGTAATTTCTTTTCACTCCAAATTCAGAAAAGTTTATTAGTATTTTGTACACTATATAAGTTTTTCTTGTGTCCTCTAAAAACTGCTAATTGTTTCGGTACACCCAATAAATTTTTCATTGTTTAGAAGTTGAGATTAAACTCAGTTTAAATAATTATTCTTTCTTTCACCCTTCAACGTGTCCTTTAAAAACAAAACTGTGACAGGACTTTACGTTCCAAAGCAAATAATCTACTTCAAAGACATGATTGTTGCTCCTAACATCCCTATAGACCAATTTGGATCAGATCAGAATACTAACAATTATTAAGAACTTTACTATCAATATGTCTTGATTTTATAATTAATCTCACATAAAAATCATAATCACACATCTTATGCACAAATTACATCATAATTGTTTCGACTAATAAAAGAGTTTGATGTATAACTTAAACTATCATTTTACTATTATTATTCTATCATCATTATTAAAAGAGTGATTTCCATGATGACAAAAAAAGGATACACCGTACAATGATTATGGATTAACGTGATGTGACATGACATTTTTTAAATTAGTCAAAGTTAAAAAATGTAAAAAAAAAGAGTGTTTTTTATACATATTTAATCGAATATAAAACATACAACTTTAGTTTTAGAAACCATACTATTTTGTATGTTCACCTTCTGTGTTTACTGAAAACCAATATATAAAATTTCCTACTTTTTAAATCCACTATATCTAATATCAATTACATAACTAAATATATTCTCTAGAATGCTACTTTTGAATAGTAAAAATTTAATCGTACACAGTCATTGTGAAGGATTATATATATATATATATATATATATATATATATATATATATATATATATAACACCCATGTGAATCACATAGTATTGAGCAACTTCTACAATTAGGAAGAGAATTGTGAAAAGAAGAAAATGTGAGATGATTTCCAAAGCAAAGACGTAAGATCTCTTTGTAGTAATTCAAGCTCTTCTTTTTGTTTTCTTTTACAAGTAAAATACATTTATGTATAGTACTTTCTGAAACATGTTATTCTAGTTTTCGTAATTTTTTAAACGGGTCAAATGATGTTACCTGGAGCACCTTCCCAAAGTGGAGCCATAAAAAAGATAGATCATGAAATGGACCACATGTCTACATAGCCCGTGCGAAACCATTTTTTATTCTAATAAAACAACAATTGACTCCTTCTATCTTCCCACAAACTAAAATTACCAACATGCCCTTATATTTTTTTGAACCGACCAATATCTATGAGTAAATATTTTTATAGTGGTGATGAAAAGTTTTTTATGCTATCATTTGCACTGAATTGTCATGCATTTTGGGTCACTTTCTTGATTTAAAATCACCCGCATCATTGATTCCATGCATGACCTAGAATTTTTAATTGACATGCTCATCAAGTTCAATATCATCATCAAAATAACTACTACTCCTACTACTCCTACTACTCCTGCTATCTTATATAACCGAAGTACAAAATGGAGATTCGCCGCCATTGATATAGTGTTTGCAGAGATAATGGATAGATAGATAGATGGCAGAGAAACAATAGCTGTGTGTGGTCCACCAACAAGAGACATGAACTCAACGAAAAACAAGGTTGAGCCATGTTAATTTGTTCGTCAACGTGGTACTCTACAGTATCCACCACGTGCTCAATATAATAAATATTATTATTTATTATTTATTATTGTTGTTGTTGGATTATTAGAGTTGTGGAATAAAGTAATTAAGGTGACCCTACCGCGTTGTCTGATACCTTGATGCACTGGGTGTGACCCATCATCTCCATGACTCTCACACTCCTTTTACGCTCCTTCCGATCAACACGTTTTCATGTTTAGACATTCAAAATCAAATCAAAATCGAACCCTCAACCCTCAATCCTCAACCCCACGCACTGCACAACCTAAAGTATATATATAAGAGCACTTCCTGGTCCTCCTTTGCCGCCGCCAATTCCATGACATGAATATGGAGAGGGACACAGAGAAGTGTAAGAGTGGCGAAAAGTTATACAAAGGGGTTCGGAAGAGAAAGTGGGGTAAATGGGTTTCTGAAATCAGACTCCCGAATAGCCGTGAACGAATATGGCTAGGGTCTTATGATTCTCCTGAAAAAGCAGCACGAGCCTTCGACGCTGCTCTTTTCTGTCTACGTGGTCGCCGCGCCAATTTCAACTTCCCCAACACTCCTTGCAATGTGCCTCTGCCTGTGCCTTCTCACCACTCTCTCACCCCACATCAGATTCAAGAGGTTGCTGCTAAGTTTGCAAACGAGGACCCATTGCTACTAAAAAACCCTCTTGCACAAGAATCTCATGCTGATGTTGATGCTTCTGCTGCTGCTGCTGCTGCTGCTGCTGGAAATTCTTCATCATTTGGAGGGAAGTTGTGTAAATCTGACAGCACAGCGGAGTGTAGTTCCAGTACTGTGCATGAATGTGATGGCAGGGTGGAGGTGGAGCATGGGGACATGGATTGGACATTCTTGAAAGAGTTTGATTACTCCAATGATGTTTTCCCTGTTGTTGGATCCGACTATGATCTCTACTTTGACCTACACAACATGCACTCCACTTCAGGTGAGTTATTGTATTCCACTCCACCCCCACCTCCTTTTGAGGGTTATCAAGAATTCACTGAAGCCGAAGAAGACCCTTTTTCTCACCAATCATTCCTTTGGAATTGGAACTTTTGATCATTACGTTGCTGCCGGATAATCATAAATAAACATCCTTAGTCTTTGTATATAAATATATATGTATGTCATGTTTCTAAATAACAGTAGCAGCAGGGACAGGATAGGACATGACACAGGCTTTGTCAGACCATATTATTATTAGTATATATATATATATATATATGCCTATCTATGTGGCTGGAGACTAGGTTTTTCTTGTGCAATCTGTTCCATAGATTGTCACAGGCATCCACAGATGTTGTCTTACATGTTTCCCCTCGGCAATAAGTATTTGTACTTTATAGGTTGTTTCTTGTATACTGGTATATATACAAGTATATATTTATACCTAAGTATATACACATGACATTCATCTGTGATGGATTCTGTAAAATTAAATCTTAGTGAATTTGTACTGCTTAAATTTGCTGTACACAAGTGTATAACAGTAAAGTAGTTGATTTTATAGTGTGTGCTCTAAGTAAGTATTTGAGGATATATAAATGGTATAGCAGCTTAAGAACATTGGAAATTTATGTTTTTCGTATAGGAATATTAACACCGGTGCTTGCTCTTTCTTCATTGCTAGGGATTTCTATATTATGTAATCTTGGGTCTGTCTTCTTTCTATTTATAGGTAAATTCATTCCCAAATCTCATAGAGATCAAAATGGCATTATCATGTAACTGCTAAAAAACGTATAGATTCAACTTTTTGAACGATAAATGATATTTAGTTCTCACACATATATCATCATCAATCATCTTGAATCGTCTTTAATTTGGTATACATCTTGAATTATATTTTTATACTTGTTTAGGGAAAAGGGTTTAATATTTTTGTTGTATTCTCTCAAAAAAAATACATATACATAAATTAGGGTTTCCATTTTTATACTTGTTGATTATTCTTTTATAATTTGTTACAAATAATTCTTTTTACAAAATTTGGAAGTTACATATTGATTTGTTACAGATCAATATGGAAAAGAAGCATATTAAGATTGATTGGTTATTGCTTGAGATACAATCTTTGAATGCTTTTTGGGGAGAAAGAAAGGTTTATAAGGCTTATCATAAATATATATAATGATTGAATTCAACATAGCCCTAATCTTGAAAAGCTGTTAACTCTGCAATTAGAATTTTATTTTGATAATGAACAGGATATATATTTGCTTCTGTTTTTAGATACAAACTTATTAACTACAATGTTCTTGCTGATTTTTTTTAGTTATTCATTAATTGTGACGTGTTAGTAAATGAACTGTGTGATGAAAGGGTATGCTAGTTTTTACTTTCAAGTTGAGTTGTATTTGTGATTAATTAGTAAGATTGAGCTCAGTTAAAAGTATATTGGGTTTAATTTTTATCAATAATTCCTGATTTATTAGTGATTTAGTTATACATATGGCAATAATTTATTCATTGAGAGGAGGAAAAAAGGAAAGTTTATGGCATTAATATATAAATTGCGAAGGATCCTATGGTATCCAATTGTGAATAATTTATTTATGATAATGTCTAGCGTTGCAATTGCATTACATGTCAATAAACAAGATTACATTCACTAAATATTGTGTTTTATTTATGGGAAAAATAAATAAACACCTTATTTAAAACAAGAAATAAACAAAACCGTAGATAAATATGAAATGTTTTTAAATTATTTTTTATGTTTATTTGTGATTTATTGTGTGGATGGGTGTGTTTTTTTAATTTTATGTTTAATTTTTTTTAAATTACTTGAATATATATAATGTTGTAATTTTTTTATTTATTTCATAAGAATTTTATATAATTTTAAATGATTTAGTTCGTTAATGAAATTACTTATGTTAATTGAATACAATTGAAAAAATAATAATGATAAATTTAAGTCTTTATATTGCCATAAAATAAATTCACGAAAATAAAATTTAAATAACATCAACAAAAATTTGAATAATAGCAATACAACCATTTATTTATAAGAGCTAATGACATGGCCTTCTTAGTTGTCTTTTATATATTCTGTATGTTTTATATTCGATAAGGTAACAATGCAAACTGATGTTAAATTTGTGATTAAACATTAATATTGTTAGCAATAACCTTTCCATGGCAATTAATTCGAATGATTGATCTCTCATTTTTATTATTTTTTATATTATGAAACAGTGTTGTTAGTTTTCATAGTAAAGGACGGAGAAAAAGATCTATAATTTTTTTCAACAAATTTTCAGTTTTATTTCATTATTTTGAATATTTTTAAGTAATTTTATGGGTTAAATATATTTTTTGTCCATCAACTTTTAGTGAGAATCGGAATTAGTTCCTCTTCAAAATTTAGATCCAATTTAGTCTCTCAACTTCAAAATTGTGTGAATTTAGTCCTTCAAAATGCGTTTGATAATTATTTCTTAACTAATATTGAAATAAAAATATGTTAAATGGTGTAAACATCTCAAATACTATTTACATTTGAAACGTTAAATAAACATAACAAAATTTGTTTAAAAGGATTTAATTCACACAATTGTGAAGTTGGGGACTAAATTAGACCAAAGTTTCAAGAATGGACTAATTCTAATTTTTACAAAGTTAAGACAAAAAAAATATTTAACCTAATTTGATTGTTTTAGGAAAAAAAAAGCTAGTTAGTATAATCCTTTATCATTAACAATTATTAGCTAAAATTGATTTATTGACAAAAATATACTCAGACAAATCACAAATGTCACAAGTCAATGTAGTATTATTATAACAATAAAAATATATTCAATTAAAAAAAAGGACGTTAAAAGTAGTATTAAATAAATAAAAAACTTGTTCTAACAGAGAAGAAAAAAAACAGTTTATAAGACTAGGACTGAAAAAAAGATAAAGAAGTATTAGAATTTGTACAAAGCCGTACTGGTAGGAAGCAAAAGCCGGTGGTCAATGACGGAGTTGTGTGGTCTGGTCGCAGACTCGTGTTAACTGCGCGGAGTCTTCTTTTCTTTTTCAATGCTATTCACAATTTTCCTTTTCGTGAATAACCTCATAATACTTTTAATCTGAAAATAAATAATTATTTTTTTCTAATATAAGAATATTATATTTATTTGAGATTTTGGTCAGTCAGATCTTATTTTATATGAATTTCATTATGCTACATTATTCTATAAGATTTTGTTTGAATTTATTTTAATACAAAAGTCTTATTCATATTTTAAAGTATAATTTTTGTGAAATGATTTTTTTTTTTTTGAGACTATACATTGTATAGAACATTTTACTCCTCACATAATCAAACAATTCATTTTTAGTACTTTGATATAAATTATCCAATCAAATATATTATTTGAGAAGGAATGTATAACTAAAATATATGTTGGTATTCCGAATCAAATTATACACGTGAGATTTTTGGGTTAAATATGTTTTTGTTCTTTTATTTTTTATTGAATATTAGAATTAGTTACTCTTCGAAACTTTGATTTAATTTAGTCTCATAATTTTAGAGCTGCTTGAATCATAACTTTAGAGCGGTTTGAATCTAGTCTTTTTAACCAAATTTTATAAAATTTATTTGACGTTTCGAATGTGTTTCATGATAGTTTATTAGTTAACGTTGAAACAAAAATGTGTCACTATGTAAACAACTCAAATACTATCATGAAATGTGTTTGAAACGTTAAATAAACTTAAGAAAATTTGGTTAAAAAGACTAAATCAACACAACTCTAAAGTTAGGAAACTAAATTAAGCCAAAATTTCAAATAAGAATTAAAAAACATATTTAATTCTGAATTCTTTCTTGGATAATTAATAATTCTTTTTCTCGTTTTGAGAGAACTCTAAAATTTCTTGCAATCGCAAAAGAATTAATTTAAAAAAATATATGATCAGATAAAAAAAATAGTTATTTTTGATGCTATTCGAACATTCTGTCAAGAACATAAAGAATTAATAATCAAGAGACTCTTTTAACATTTAAATTGATGTGTTTAAAATTTGGAGTGAAGTACATGTCTTGTTTTGTTCTTCATGAGTTCTTGCTGGATTTAAGTTTGACCTCTTCCTTTTTACATTAATTCTCATGACATTCAACGGTCAAATATTGGGTGTTTTCCCTTCCTAGGTGATATGGAATGTTAAGAACATTAATTATTTTTGATAGAATAAAAATTGAATAGTGGACTTTGAACAACTTCCCACACAAAAGTTGACACGAAATTGTTCAAGTAACATGTTTCACAACGATCACAAGTTTATACTTTTGTTTTGTTACTCCAAGAGAAACAAGTTGTCAAATATTTATAAAACTTTTCACACTCGTAATCTTTCAAGCCAAGAATGTCATGGAGTACGAATAAATATGCATGATAACTACAATGTCTAACAAAATCTTTGATTATAAATAATTGGTTTTATAATATCTTAAGTAATACATAAATAAATAGATAGATATATAAGTATTGAATCATATGGATTTTTTTATAATTATTTAATATTATAAATATTTAAAATTTGTAAAGACAGATAATAAAAAAACTATTTTAATAATTAAGGTTCAATGGAGGTGGAGATAGATAGTTAAAGAGAAAATCTCCAACCCACCAACTCCTTTTTATTTTATTTTATTTATTTATTTAAATTAAAAATAATTAAAAAAAAAATTTCATATTATATTTTTGTAAAAATATAAATATATAATATTATTATAATTTAAATAATTAACACTTACAAATTAAGTTTTAATTATTAGTTATAATAGAGTAATTTAACATGTAAATGTAATGATTATTTTAATTTATCAGATTAAAAATATTAAATGATTAATTAAAAACTTAAAAAATATGTATATGATTAAATATGCTTTAAACATTTATTTATAAGTATATATACAAATAAATTATAAATAAAAATTTTAAAAATTAAATTAAAATTAAAATGTGGTTGGCCGGCCCGTCTTGTGACGGAGTGGATTACATTTTTTGACTCATTTTTCAATGACAGACCAACCCGATCCAATCCATTTTTGGCGAGTCAAAAACGGAACAATTGAGAAACGGATTAAACACACCCATTTTGTCATCCTAAAAAAAAGTGATAACAATAACCATACTTATAATACGATTGATTTAGTGAAATTCTTTGTTGATAGTTTGAAAGAACTCTACACACTTTTAATTTATTGAGAACCAATATAAAAATGGTGTTATATTATTAAACTTTCTATTACACCCACATTTCTGACTGGATGTTCTTTCGAAAAGGACTGTGAACATGTTTAGAACCATCGTATTTTATTAGTGTCTGGTTATATTGCTTCGTAAGTATTCTGTAAAAGTATTTTTATTAGCTTGATTCAAACTCTTATTTCTAAAGCTAACGCGTGTTTTTAATTGGTATTAAAACTTACTCCTTAGATTAAAGAAAGTACAATGAAAAAAAAAAGGTCTTACAATAAACAAATCTTCTTTATTCAAAGAAGGGAATTGCAACTTTTGAAATCAAATAATAATTACATTCTTTTAGTCTTATCATTTAGCACGATGAACCTCATTGAATATGGCACCCATACACCAATAAGAGCCTTTAGAAATCTAAATACCATGTCTTAGAAGAAATCATAAGTACTCTAAAAGTACACAAGTCAAAGTTACAAAATTAGAGATTCATCAAAGAGAAGTCATTCTTCTTTAAGGCTTCCAAAGTTGAACTACTAGAAGAAGAATTTTTTAAATGATGAAGACATTGAAAGAAAAAAAGAAAAAGAAACAACATCCCTCGTCTTAGAATAATTTCCTCGAAAATGAAGAAGAGAGGAAGATTTAAAAGAATAAAGTGTTTAGTAAGAACAAAACTCATAACAAAGTGGTGAAATGAAAGTTAACTAAAATCAAAGGTAAACATAATTGATCTCATGTTTTAGTACATTCAATAAGTCTTACGTGCTCAAGTGTTGAGTTCAAACGCAATTTAAATACTTTTTCATCTCTCCACCTTTTGAGGCGTCTTTTAAGAACAAAATCATGACAGAATTTCATGTTCCAAAAGGACAATACTTCTAGAACACAACAGTTCTTTCCATGAAGCCAATGACAACTCCCTTTATCCTCGGCGATAAAAGTTTTTTTCAAAAGACATTCGGTATATTAAAATTGTTTTTGTTGATTCTATATTCAAAGAAAATTTGTTAGGTGTAAATAAAAAATTGAACTTTGAGCTTAATTGCTTGAAGGATAAATTCAATACTTTTGAAAGAAAGTCAAAATGTCTTTCTTATTTTCAAAATTAAAGCTTTAGAGAACAAAAGGTTTGTTAAAAATCATTATCTAAAATAAAAGTCTTAATGACAAAATTTTATTATACAAATAGAATTCTCAAAATAGACTACTGATATTATAGATGAACCCAATTAAGTTCACTCATTCATTAGTGAACTTAAAAATAAGTTTGATTTAACACACTACAGACTCGTTGAATAAAAGAAGTGATTTACTTAATTTTAAAAAGTTATAATCTTTTTCATTTTTTTGCCTTCTTTTTTAAATTTACTTTTTTTTTCTAATATGGAAATTGAAACCAAACTTTAAATTACTAAAATAACCATCACAAAAAAATTATCATATTAACACACACATATAATTATAAATATTATATTGAACATTAAATGATAATTTTAAATAACTTTATAATAAAATTTAAATAATCTCAAAATTTAATCCAGCATGCTATAACTAACAATATAAAATCAAAATCACTAAAGTAGAAAAAATAATATTAATTTTATAAAAAAATTAGGGAAAGTAAGAACTAGATAGGAGAGCACGAAGCTAAGCAACGTGTATATATACCACGCCTTTCTATTTAAAAAAAAAAAAGGTTGAGTTGTTGGAATGCATCAAGTTTTTTTTTTAAACACAACCTGAAAAAATAATTTTTTTAAGTAGCTAAGTTCAATTCCGCTGGTTGTGGAATTTGTAATTTCTTTCAAAGCCTGATGATTTGAATTGACGTCACTATGATGACTCTATATACCAGAATCTGGTCAATTTTCGGAATCGGATGATAAAAACACAATCCTAAGTCCAATCCTTCAGGTCGATCAAATCCATTAAAGTGTGCTATTGAGGTAAATATATGAGAAAGTGCGTATCCTAGAAATGTTATCAGGAATTAGCAGGGTACCATCATACCATCCTCCATTAAAAGAACATAAAATGCTAGTGTAGCAGCTAACAAAAACCACTTACAACCTTGTTCAGGAAAATCACTGGCAATCACTGCAGGCTTATATCACATTTGACATAAACCTCGACACTAATGGGTGATAGTATGATGAACAGTTCTACTGAGCATCGACACTTTGTCATCTTTTAATAGCTAATCTTTAGGCAAAGCGAAAAAATTAGGGGTGGCAAACGGGTAGTTCGGCCCGTTTTGATCCAGTCCATATGTGGCACATCAAAAAATGGGTCGGGTCGGGCTGATCCGTCAAACAGAAACGGGTCAATAATCACAATCCATCCCGTATAGGACGACTAACGGGCCGAGACGGGCTGGCCCGTCTAGTTTTCTTTTAATTTGTTTTATTTTTTAAATTTGTTTATATATACTTATAAATTATTATTAAAGTCATATTTAATCAAATAAAATATTATTTTAACTTTTAATTGATTAGTTAATGTTTTTAATTAGATAAGTTAAAATAATTATTAAATTTACATATTAAATTATTCAATT
>Ga0209589_1011425_pt1 | contig 12512 bp, 12 predicted proteins | sample CowpeawhiteBW_FD_187525 | JGI IMG/M metagenome (GOLD analysis project Ga0209589, IMG submission 187525) | Root nodule microbial communities of legume samples collected from California USA - Cow pea white BW (SPAdes) (version 2) | ecosystem: Host-associated > Plants > Roots > Nodule | place: USA...
TCATCTTCTTCTCTTGAGCTTTGTGAAAGGAACCTTCACATCTAGATAGCTTGCTATCTTAATGTCCAGTGGGGATTTCACTTAGCTTTCTTAATCAACTCACACCATATTCAATAATATTAAAAAGGAACAAGATAATCCTTCATCATTAGGTTCCCTACATTGTCTAATCAATTTCTAACTAATTACCATGCCTCGTGACTTAAAGTCATCAAATTACTCCTATATCACAAATTCACTCATCAACCTTTATCACAAGATTCCACTAATATCACTCCCTATAATACTTCTAGTCTTTTTAAAATTCGTACCTCAAATGATCCTCAAGAACTTCCCACCCATCACAATACCACAATTCAACCAAACTCACAACATTATTATGGCGCCCGGCGATAAACTGAGTGCCGCCAGTCGGTTCCTGTGATTCCAGAAACCCAGAACTCTTCCTAGCACCTATGTATCTCATCCCACACACTCAACTTTAATTTCGATCAATTTCCCAATTCCATAACATAAAGTTCTCGTTACAAACACATTCACTCCGTCTTTCTAGAGCAACAAATCACAAATTCTTCCTTAAGATTACAAAACCCTAATTTACCACCCTAAACATATTCCCCACTGTTCCATCCAATTATGCCTTCAAATATGTGAGATTAAACATCGTTTCATATCAAAACATCCATTAGCAGTTACCGCTTTCCCACCTATCAGAACTTTCCCAGAACCCAGAAAACACAAAAATCGAGCCAACATGGCTCGCGTCGCCTGGCGGGTATTCATCACTGCTGGGCAACTCAACCAGAACCCAGAAAACTGGGTTTTCAAACACGCGTCGCCTAGCGGTTGGGAGTTTACTGCCAGGTGGTTCCTCTTTAGGAACCCAAAAATAGGCAAAAAGATATGTGCCGCCTGGCGGCTATGCATAGCCCGCCAGGCGGTTTCTAGAAAATTTCGAGAAACTCAAAAATCTAATCAGAAGCGAGGGGTATTCATGCATTTCACAGTATATATCATACAATTTCTTATTTAATCGTAAAATATAACGGTTAAAACTCCCCTAACCTAGAATTCCTATGCTTAAAATATAGTGTTTGAGTTCCAACAATTCCTCTAATCTCTTCCACTGTCCAACCCCTCAATTCCACTCCCTACTCACTATTTCTCTCTGAATTCGCCCTAAATTCCACTCCCTACTCACTATTGCCCTTAATGCTTGTTTAATTACCAAAAACGAAAAATAGGCTTAATGGTAATGTTTATTACCATTCAATGATCCTTTATGGTCTGTTTTTCAGCCACTTCCAGGCTGCCCATTCATCTAGGTTTTCCATCAACTCTTCACATTCAAACCCAAACTAAAGTTTAGCAAAAATAAAGTTTAATTTAGGTTCTCCAAGGTTTGAACCCACAACCATATAATAATGCCAACTCAATGCCAAACCATTCAACCAATTCATATTTCATGCTAACTAATATAATTCAAATATTATATTATTCCACAGTATGATTAACATATATTTAAAACAATAACAAATAATAACACACAATTGGCATACATAGGACTTGAACCCAAGTCCTCCTCTCACACAATAAAGTACTTTCAACCAATTGAGCTAGTACTTCTCCACATCATACAAATTAGAATTTAATGCCATATAGGCTTTTCCTACCCACATTTATTAATTAATTAATTATTTAATTAATTAAATTATACTAGTCTTACAAACCACAGCCAATGGCAATTGAGCTGTACAACCTTCCTAAGAATACTGGACCTGCATACTCCCAGTTTGAGAGAATGGTTCTCAATCAACTTCAAGATCTCAATATGGCTCAAAATGCACATCATGCATACTGCACAATAAGGTTTCAAGACTTGGATGACCAACTCCATAATGTTCATGACCTCCTCTCCAATGTCTACAACAGAGACAACCTAAGGTGTCAACACCCAATTTCGTCCGGGTAAGAAATAAATTTTAATTTTAAAAAAATAATAATAATATTTAAAAAAATAATAATTACAAAAAGTGAATATTTAAGTAAGTATAAATATATATTTCTATTTTTACTTCTTATTTTAACTTTAATATTATCTTACTTTATTTTTACTTTATCTTTTATTTTTATTTTATTTTATTTATTCTTATCTTTTTATTTTATCTTCTTTTATTTTCATCTTCTTATTTTTTTTTATTTTTTGCGTCATCTTATTTTTATTTATTTATTTATTTTTCTTAAAAAAAATATATAATATAAAAAATGTATAAAAGAAAATTAAAAAAAATGAGAGCCAAATGAGCTTGTTCTTTCCCGTTCACGCAACCAAAAAAGTTCAAATTTTGTTTTTTTTCTCTACTTTTGGGGTCTGGAAAAAAGAAGGAAAAGGAAATGTTTGGGAGCTGTATCACTACTGAAGCCATGAAAGTCGCAGCAGCATACTAGCTTCTTCCTTATTTGGGTGAGGATCAGGCATGTAGAGTCTAGAGTTTATACCTGCAGTGAGTTTTATACACAAAAATGGAAATTGTATTGTTTGGAGTGGTAGGGTGGCAGAGATGTAGGAAGCAATCTAGCACAAGGCTCAAGAATGCTAGAGCAAGAGGATAGGGAAAACGTGATAGGAAGGAGGAGAGAGTCATTTGAAAGCGGGGGCTTCATAGCCATCAAGAAAAAAAAAACTACAAGGGGGAAGAAAGCAAAAACAGAGAGGAAAGAAAGGAGAGAAACACACTGAGATCATGGAGAAGGCAGCAAAGATCAGAGGAGAAGAGAGCGAGTCAAAACTGGAAAAGGGAACAAAGTTGTTAGTGCGTTGAGTTTTATCTTCAAGGTAAGTGTCCCTGATTGCTTCTTAACTTCTGTTGCATGGATTGATACCGGTGCTTATGAATGTGCTTCTGAATATATGAGTGGAATAAATGCGTAAAGTTTGTATTGAGTTAAGCATTTTTCATCCTGTTGTTCACATAGTATACATCTACTACACTCATATTCATGTTGGTCGCCTTATCACTCAATAACACCAAAACAGTTTCCATGATCATCATACAATACTCTCATTCATGCAAACAAAAAACGCAGACCAAATTTCGTTCCTCAAACTCAACATCATTTCATCATATTCCATTCGCTCTCCAAAAAATTGATGCCTCTGCACCTTGATAGGGCCACCACTCTGGCTTGATCATTCTCTCCACCATAACTACAGCCCACTCGTAACTGCCATTTCCGTTCTCGGTTTTCTTCACTCCACTCACCCAAAAACCCATTCTCCTTGGTGCTCGCGGACCTAGTCTTGGTGGCTGGCACGGTGGCAGCGAATCGTAGGGCCTAGGGCATTTTTCTCTCTTGCGGAAGGAGAAAATCAGGGTTTCGAGATGGATGGGCACCAGTGTGGACGTCGACGACGGTCAGAATTGTTGATCGCAGTCTCTGGCGGGGAGAGCCGCGTAGCCGTGAGTAGGATTGGCATCGTCTTGTGGTCGTGCGGGGGAAGAAGTGGTCTGTCTCGCGCAAGAAAAATTAATGACAAGAAGAAATCACGAGTTTCTCTTCTGCGCCGGTGGCGGTCTCGGTCAAGAGCATGGCAGCGACGACAAAACTAGCCGTCTGGAGGATCGACGGTAGTGACTTGTGCAGACGTCGAGAGAGATAGAGAGTGGGGGGACTTGCCTCTTGTTTTTTTTCAACAGCTAGGGTTTAGGTCAATTGGTTTCACTTGCCACATCTGACTTTTTTTTTGTGCCTTGCACCCCCATAGTTTTACCTTGCACCTTCCATTATTTCATTTTGGGCTAGAATGTTATTTACGTTCTGCACCCCCTATTTGGATTGTGTTAATTGTTTGTCACACCTCTCAAGTTGATACATGCACCACACATCTTGTTTTTGCGCTGAGACGCTTTTGCTCCGTGCACCCCCGTTTTCAATCTTTGCACCTCTCAGTTTGAGTTTTGGATCTATTTGGGCTTACACAGCGCACCCCTTTTTTCAGTGCATGCACCCCACATCATTTTATTTCTTACACCTCTGTATCACTTTACGCACCCCACCTGTTTACTTCGCGCACCTCCCACATGTGATAGTCCTGCACCCTATGTTTTTCTCTATTGTTTTTGGGCTTGTTGTCGTGTTTATTTCATGTACCCCCACTAATTACTCATGTACTCCCATATTTTTGTTTTTCACTTTTACCCTTCTTAAATAATTTCATCCTTTTATTTATTTATTTATAATATATATATATATATATATATATATATACATAAAATTATCAAAAATTGCAAAAAATAGAAAAATCTAAAAAAATAAAAATGTTATCTTTCACTTTATTGTGTCTGTCCGGTTGCTCGCACCGTGTGACACTTATTTTCCAAAAAATACCAAAAATATTTTTCTTCCTCTTTTAGTGTATGTTCGACCGCTCGCGTCGTGTGACACGTATTTCAAGTACTTCAAAAATTCCAAAAATATAAAATTTTCAAAATACAAAAATATCAAATTTTCAAGCAAAAAGTCATTTTTAAGAACTACATGATCCTTGATTCTCCACTGTGAGATACGTAGGAGCAAGGCCAGTCCTTGTCAGGTTCACCTCCAAAAAAATCAAATCATTTTCTCAATTGTTTTCCAAATATCTTTTTAAGAACTACGTAACCCTGATTTCTCATTTTGAATGAGAATACGTAGGACCAAGGTCAATCCTTGTCGGGCCCAAAAGATTGAAAAATAATTTTGTTTCTTTTTAGTATTATTTGTCTTATTATTTTTGTAGAAAATTAACATTTTGAAAATCACACCAAATTTGCATATTTATTTAAATGTACCACTTTTGGGCGGGCGTTGTAGGTTGCTAACATCTTCCCTACACGTAACCGACTCCCGGATCCTAAATCTAGTTTTTCGCAGACTTGTCTTATCTTTATGGTTTTCCATAGTTTTCCAGAATAACTATGGTGGCGAATCCAAATCTCTTTTCAAACCCGTTTTCTTTTTTGGTTCACCGTCCCGTCGCGATTCCGGTTGCGACAAATGGCGACTCCACTGTGGAAGCTAGAGAGTCAAGCCATTTAATTAAATATGCAAACTTGATATGGTTTTCCTTGATGTTTTCTTTCCCCATTCTTTTTGTTTGTATATTCTTGTCTCTATTCGCATTTGTATATATTTGTTTCTTGGAATATTTGGGTGTGGATTGTTTTCCTTATTTTGTTATATATCTGCCTGGGAAATTTTCTTATTGTTTTGCAGGTGGGTTTGGGTATGCATCATTCTCCCTTCACACACACACACCTTATGCACATCATGAGTGGGGCCCTGTACCCGGGTTTGTGTAACTTAGAATTAGAGGGGATTGTGTAGCAGTGCCACAGTGGATGAACTTCCCAAGTGGTCATTATGAGAACCCCAAGTAGAGTTTGTTTGCTCCTTTGGTACTCTCACTTCTTGTTGACTACCAACTGCTGTGAGAAATGCCATGGAGTAGGCCATAGCTCTAATGACCTCGACCATTAGGTACTAGGAAACCATCCTTGTTAGCGCATGTACTTCACCTTAGACCTTAAGCGCCAAACCTCTGTTAAGCACAAAGGGAGATTGCTTGCTTTAATCATCATCTTTTGGTGTGCATAATGTACATGTGAATAAGTGCCTATTGAGGCACAATCACGCATAGCATTTTTATATCATACATCACATCTCATGAAAATAAGCGCCTCTTGAGGCATAAACATGAATTTCATTATGTCACTCTGCATATCATGCATGGTGTTTCCAAATATCATGCATGGTGTTTCCAAATAATTGTATCATATTTCATCATCATATCATGGGAATAAATGCCTCTTGAGGCACATGCATTACATCTCATGTAGGTTTTTTAATTAGTTGCATATCATGCATGGTGCTCTTTAATCGCATCGACATACAAGTGAGTAAGTGCCTCTTGGGCACAAACTTGCGTTGCAATTGTTGTCTTTATTCATAGTGGCATGTACATAGTTTTCTGCAAAAATGAGAGGAAGGAAATAAAAAAGGTTGTCACATTTTGAGTCATTTGTCTTTCTCGCAAATCGTCAAATTCACTTCTTAAAAAAAAAGAATAATGGGGTGTCACGCTTTTATGGGGTCAAATGTTTAATCAAGAACAATGACTTGACTTTTTCTTTTAAGAGATTCGTGTGCACGGTTTGAAAACGCCCATCCTCCGACTTTCCCAAAATGAAAGATTTGCCCTATCAACACTACCATTACCCAAATTGATAAACACACTTTTTCATTGAGTAGAATTGACTAGTTTATCATTGCCTACATTGGTTGGGTGGTCCCTGAATGCGTCGAGACAAAAAAAAATTCAAAGGGAGAAAAAGAAAAAAAAAAGAAAAGAAAAATGAAGAAGAAAATAAAGTTCGCTAGACTGAAAACCTGAGAGGGCAGTTTAGGCAAAAAAGATAAAAATTCTTTGGTCAAATCAGTATTTTGAATAAGTAAATAATGTTTGATATCATTCCTTTTGAAGCATTTATCTGACTCGAATAACATGAAATTTTCAAGCTCATCATTACTCTATTACATTTTCATCGTAAAACCTACTTCTTTTATTCCATGGAGGACCAACATAAAAGGAGCAACATGTCCTAAACTTACTGTGAGCAAATCTCTTAACATGAAAATGAAAAAGAAAAGAAAAATGTCTCCTAGATTGAAAACTTGAAAGGGTGGTTTAGGCAAAAAAAGAAAGAGATAAGAATAAAAGCAAGGGACAAACTGTAACATAAACCAAATTTTTTCCTGAGTTAAAATTTCTTGAAAGAGAAAATAATCATGTTTTGGAAATGATGTGCGGCCATGTTTCTTTATCATAAAACACAAAATGTGATCCTTTGTTACCCCTTTGAGCCTTAAAGGAGCAAATATTTTTCTTTCAAATTACCTTGAACAAAGGTCACCTCACATCGATGGTTTGCACTTTTGTTTGACAAATGGTTCACCAATAAAAAAATATCCATGAAAATAAAAAAGTTTGAAAAAGAAAAAATGATGATGATTGGTCACATCAAGAAAAAAAAAAGAGAAACGATATTTAGAAAAAAAATGGTGAACACAAAAGAGTCAATAAATTTTGGGTGCAGCATTTTTCAAAGATCTTTATGCCAAATACCACCACATCTTTTTGGATTTTTTGATATCCATATTTGCTTTCATACCCTTAGCCTTGGCCACCCCCACACAAATCTAAGATTGATTGTTATTATCTTTCAAAAATTTTAAGTCACGGGAAATCATTTTGACGTATTGAAGGGTTTGTCCCAAATTTTGAAAAAAAGGAAATAAAAATTAAAAAAATATGTTTTGAGATTTTCTTTCAGTGAGTCAGGCAGTTTTTTGATTAACAAGTTCCAAAAGCTTCTTAAGATAGCATGGTTAACCAGTCGGATAAGAGGCATCCTCCTTTCATAGTTTCATTATTACCCTCTTCATGGACTTCATCTTCATTTCCTACCATATCCTCTACTCTCAGCCCAAACCTTGTCCAACCTTTTCATACAACTGTCCAACCTTTTTCTCTAAAATTCAAACTAGACAGTTGCTTCATTTCACCATTCATATGACATGTCATTTATCCCAAGATAGGGCAATTTCACCCTAACCATCATGGTCACGCTAGGGGCAACGTTTGAAGTCCCCCATCACTTTTTAACCTCTCCATGCCTTCCTATAACTAGGGCAGATCAAACACAATTTGTGTGTCAATCCAGGTCCTCAAATCAGAGAAATCTTTGAAGTCCTCTTAATTTGTTTAACCCTTTCATCCATAAATGGGGCAAGTCAAACACATTTTGTACCCTAAGGCCAACCCATACTCTCACACTAGGCCAACTTTTGAAGTCCATATCATTTTCTTCATGTCATCAATAGTGGGGCAAGCCCAAACATATGGTGCCCTGATACCAAATCAAACTGGGCCAACTCCTTAGTCAGTCTTCGTCATCTCATCCAACCCTTTCTAAGTCATCGAAAATTTCATACATATTGTTTAGATAATGCTTCAAAAGAAATGATAAAAAAAAAGAGTTTTTTTAATAAATTGATCGGACCAAAGAGTTGATTTCAAAAGTGAAGAATAAATGAAAGAAAAATAATGTCTCATGAAGAAGGGAACACCCTATTATCTGACCGAAGGCAAGTGAAAGAAAAATAAACCAACTGGGGCAATCCTTTTCACCTAATCCTTTCCATTTCCACTACCTCTTTTGAAACAACACCCCTTGTCCATTCAAATTCTTCTCCAAATACCAAAATTGGGGCAGTTTTGTGAGTCTCACATGAATTTCTCACCCCAATGCTTAAATCCCCATCTTCTGAAATAAAACCCATTGTTTGATCAAAATCTTTTGTGTATACCAAAGATGGGGTAGTTTTGTGGGTTTCGCGTGAATATCTCACCCTAACATTCATTGATCAATATCCTCATACCCTTTTTCCAATACACCATAACTGGGGCAATTTTTGGGATTCTTGTGTTTTTCAACCTGATATTCACATATTGCTTCTCCTTTGAAGGGTGTGTGGAGACCACGTGCCCATACGACTATCTCAGTCTCCTTGAAACTCTTTCCAAACATTTCTAGCTTTCACTCACTTGTGAATTCAAGCACGCGTGCACTAATGTCATAAAAGAGAAAGTCAAAGATATATTCATTTCATGTGTTAGACCTCGATAAATGTGACATTCCTCACTTTCATAAAATATTGAAAATAAATATGAGTTTGATGATTGCAAATGAAACAATTGACTCATACTTTCATTAATCAAAGGGCAAGACACAACCAACATTGTTTTCATCAGGCATTCAACTTTTCATGCACATCTAGGTTTTGACACCCTCATTCTGGCACTAAAGTTTTGACACCTAGTGGCAAGAACTTGAAAAATCCTTTTTTCATAACATGTGTTGACATTAATCCAAAAAAAAAATCATCAGATTGAAGCCCTCTTCATTCATATGAATGGTTATCAAATTCTCCCCTTTCAAAAATGCAAAAAGATCAACATACATTAAGGTTTCCTTTTTCAAGATACAAAGTTCTTATTAATCAAGTTTCTCGTGCATATCGGGCTTACGACACTCTGATCCCTACACCAAGGTTCCGACACCTTGTTTCTCATGCATATCGGGATTACGACACCCTGATCCCTGCACAAAGGTTAAGACACCTTGTTTTTCTTGCATATCGAGGTTACGACACCCTGATCCCTGCACCAAGGTTACGACACCTTATTTCTCTTGCATATTGGGGTTATGACACCTTGATCCATGGACCAAGGTTTTGACACCTTGTTTCTCTTGCATATCGGGGTTACGACACCCTGATCTCTATACCAAGGTTTTGACACCTTGTTTCTCCTGCATATTGGGATTACGACACCCTCATCCATGCACCAAGGTTTTGACACCTTCTTTCTCTTGCATATCGGGGTTACGACACCCTGATATCTACACCAAGGTTTCAACACCTTGTTTCTCATGGATACCGGAGTTACGACACCCTGATCCATGCACCAAGGTTAAGACACCTTGTTTCTCTTGCATATCGGGGTTACGACATCCTGATCCCTGCACCAAGGTTGCGAGACCTTATTTCTCTTGCATATTGGGGTTATGACACCCTGATCCCTGCACCAAGGTTTCGACACCTTGTTTCTCCTGCATATCGGGGTTACGACACCCTGATCCCTATACCAAAGTTTTGACACATTGTTTCTCCTGCATATCGGGGTTACGACACCCTGATCCATGCACCAAGGTTTTGAAACCTTGTTTCTCTTGCATATCAGGGTTACGACACCTTGATCCTTGCACCAAGGTTACGGTACCTTGTTTCTCATGCATATCGGGGTTACGACACCCTGATCCCTGCACCAAGGTTACGACACCTTGTTTCTCTTGCATATTGGGGTTTTGAGACCCTGATCCCTGCACCAAGGTTTCAACACCTTGTCCACCACTTCTAAGTCAGGGTTAAGACACCCTACCAAGGTTATGACACCTTATCCCTATCCTCCTTTCGTCATGACCCTCTCCTTTGGAATGGTCTCATTCACGTATGAAAAAAATCTCAAAAAAAGAAAAAAAAAGGAGTTTCACATGAATTTTACCCATGCATCCATCTCACCATATTACATCATCGTGTAAAAAAAAAGGGAGCTTCACATGAATTTTATATATGCATCCATGCGTTCATGCATCTCATCATGTTACTTCATCATTCGAAAAATAGATTCAATCAATCTGTACAATTATTTTGCACAATGTTCACCAATGTTAATCATTCATGTGTTGTTTGTCGATACATCAAAATCAAACCTCAGATTTCTCCCTTCGGACAATGACCCTCTCTTTGGGATTGGCCAAGTCCAGATCCTCCTTTCATCGCGACCCTCTCCTTAGGAATGGTCAACTCTTGTGTGCTCCTTTTAGACAACGACCCTCTCCTTAGGAATGGTCAGGTCCAGGTTCTCCTTTCAGACAACGACCCTCTCCTTAGGAATGGTCAAGTCCAGGTTCTCCTTTCAGACAACGACCCTTTCCTTGGGATTCGTCAAGTAAAGATCCTCCTTTCCTCACGACCCTTTCCTTGGGAATGGTCAAGTCCAGATTATGACCCTCTCCTTGCGAATGGTCAAATCCAATTTTTCGTATCGAGCCCCTCTCCATGAGAATGGTCATCGATTGCTATGTCTTCTCCTTAGGATTGGCTAAATTGTTTGACATATTAAGACCCTCTACTTTGTAATAGTCATCGAATCCTTCCAGATGTAGACCCTCTCCTTTGGAATAGTCAAATCAACATTGCATCGAGACCCTCTCCGTGGGACTGATCATCGATTCCTTTACATCAAGGCCCTCTGAAAAACAATGGTCATTGATTTCTTGGTTGCATCGAGACCCTTTGCAAGGCAATGGTCATCGATTTCTTACATTAAGGCCCTCCCCTTTGGAATGGTCAATTATTCTCAACATTGCATCGAGACCCTCTACGTGGGACTGGTCATCGATTCCTTTACATCAAGGCCCTCTGAAAAGCAATGGTCATTGATTTCTTGGTTGCATCGAGTCCCTCTACAAGGCAATGGTCATCGATTTCTTACATCAAGGCCCTCTCCTTTGGAATGGTCATTGGTTCTCAACATTGCATCGAGACCCTCTCCATGGGACTAGTCATCGATTCCTTTACATCAAGGCCCTCTGCAAAGCAATGTTCATTGATTTCTTGGTTGCATTGAGACCCTCTGCAAGGCAATGGTCATCAATTTCTTACATCAAGGCCCTCTCCTTTGGAATGGTCATTGATTCTCAACATTGCATCGAGACCCTCTACATGGGACTGGTCATCGATTCCTTTACATCAAGGCCCTTTGCAAAGCAATGGTCATTGATTTCTTGGTTGCATTGAGACCCTCTGCAAGGCAATGGTCATCGATTTCTTTACATCAAGACCCTCTCCTTTGGAATGGTCATTGATTCTCTTTGTTGCATCGCGACCCTCTCCATGGGACTGGTCATCGATTCCTTTACATCAAGGCCCTCTACAAAGCAATGATCATTGATTTCTTGGTTGCATCGAGACCCTCTACAAGGCAATGGTCATCGATTTCTTACATCAAGGCCATCTCCTTTGGAATGGTCATTGATTCTCTTTGTTGCATTGAGGCCCTCTCCTTTGGAATGATCATTGATTCTCTTTGTTGCATCGAGACCCTCTCCGTGGGACTGGTCATCGATTCCTTTACATCAAGGCCCTCTGCAAAGCAATGGTCATTGATTTCTTGATTGCATTGAGACACTCTGCAAGGCAATGGTTATCGATTTCTTTACATAGAGACCCTCTCCCTAGCATTGGTCGAATCCACACATAAAAATTCAAAAAAAAAATTAAAATATGAAAGCACATAAAAAAAATCTTAAAAAAAAACAATAATTTCAAAAAAAAAAATTGAAAACAGAAAGATAAAATTTCAACATCTGTATGGCATCACGACCCTCTCTTAAAAAATGGTTAGTGATTTCTTCTTTTTTCGATAAGACCTTTCCTTTAGGGATAGTTGAATCCACTCTTTCCGGATCCTGGCCCTCTTCTTAGAATTGGTCATCACATCCCTTTAAGTCAGTCTTTATTCACCCTCTTCCTTATCAAAACCCGAACGAAATTAGTGTTTCTATCTTTACTTATATTTTACTATGATATTACGAAAAGTCAATTTTCATATTATCAGTAAAATCTAAGTAAAGAGGGGCAGTTGTCAACACCCAATTTTGTCTGGGTAAGAAATAAATTTTAATTTAAAAAATAATAATAATAATAATTTAAAAAAAATAAATACAAAAAGTGAATATTTAAGTAAGTATAAATATATATTTCTATTTTTACTTCTTATTTTAACTTTAATATTATCTTACTTTATTTTTACTTTATCTTTTATTTTTATTTAATTTTATTTATTC
>Ga0209589_1011427_pt1 | contig 12511 bp, 7 predicted proteins | sample CowpeawhiteBW_FD_187525 | JGI IMG/M metagenome (GOLD analysis project Ga0209589, IMG submission 187525) | Root nodule microbial communities of legume samples collected from California USA - Cow pea white BW (SPAdes) (version 2) | ecosystem: Host-associated > Plants > Roots > Nodule | place: USA...
TTACACATGAAATTTTTTACACTTGTAAAAAATAAAATAATTTGAATATTTAGGTGTAGTGATTTGATATATAAATTCAAAACAATTATTTTAACATGTATATATAAGTTATAATTAAACTTAGTTATTAATTTGATCTCAAATTGGAAAGGACGAAATTGAATCATTTTAAAAAATTTGGGTACTAAATTGAACCAAAAATTTAAATTCGGGTACTAAATTGAAAACAACTATTACCACTGTCACGTGTCATGATTGTAAGTTGTCATGTGGCACGATGATAAACTGACACGTGATAGTTTTTAAATTTTTTGAAAAAAAAATTTAAAAAATTAAAAATTCTACGGCGACACGTGTCCTGTACGGACACAGTGTTAACTCCAACTTAACATAGAGGACCAAATTGAATCTTTTTAGATAATTGAGGTACTAAATTGAACCAACCAAAAATATGGGTACTAAATTGAACTTAACAAAAAAGTTGGAATACCAAATCAGTAATTATACCTATTTTCTATTTCTCCAAAAGTTTATTAGTTTACTTTTTGGTGGATTTGAGAATGTCAATTGATCTTTTTTTGAGTTGTATCATCAACTCCTGGTGTTTGTTCAACAAACTTAAAATATTATAAGTTCTTAAATGAATAACTATCAAAGTTTACAATAATTAAAGTTTAACTTCTCATCCAATTTAGAGGACCAAATCATACAATGTTAAATTTGATGGGTAACTCTGTTTATGGACACAGTGAGAGCATTCGCATTCTACTTAATCAATCGTCTTCCCATAAGTGGAATAAAAAGATTAATCACTCAAATACACAAACATTAAAGAAAATAAAATAATTTACTCTCAACTTTTTAATACAGTTAAGAATATAACATAATGAAAAAAGTAGTTAGAGATTTAAAACTAGCAAATTTGAAGACACTAAAATAATATTGAACCGTATTTGAAACTCATTTAAGTCATTTTTATTTTATACTACATTTTAAATTATACAAGTTTATCTACTTTATGTACAAATGCCAAGCACATGTAATTTATAGTGTAATAAAATAATAAAAGTAGAACTAACTTACCTTCCTTAAATAATATATTATGAACAAGATAACGATCCTTTAACAAAAGTATTAAGTTTTTTAAAATAATATTTTTATGAAAAGATAATAGTTGTTTAACAAAAGTAATATACAAATTATCCACTAATCAAAAACATAACATAGGTGTTGCGTCACGTTAATAATAAAATTGGAAAGGATCTGGATTGAGAGGAAATGTGGAAACAATATGGAGAGCAATTTTATAGATGTGGTATGGATAATATATTTAACAAAAACAATGATTGAAGAATGGTGAAAACATGGCAGACATGTATCTATAAATCTATTATTTTTAAGATTTTAGATCGAAGGTTATATCAACTGATGTATAATTGGTGTTATATATTTGCATCTTATATGCTATCAACAAGGAAAAGATATCATAATATAGGAACCAAGGTTAACTTCCAAGCATATTTCATGTCTGTTAATGAGTCTAGATTTTAACAATGCCACCGCCGCCAGGTATCTAAATAAAATTTTAGAATTTCAACAAAAACCAGTACACGCATGTTATGCAGTAGTGAGTCTAGATTTTAAGGTACCTATGCAATGACTGAAATGCTATTCTTCTACAACTCCACTTATCAATCATACAATAACACCACAAACATTCGGGGCAAAACAAAAATACATTTACTAGCACATTAAAACACTTCAATATATCCAACTGAACAAAAATAATCTACAAGCATGAGCCAGAATCTCTACGTGTGAAAGCCACTTCTTTTTTCTATTGCATATCTGTGGGCTTAACACTCACAAGTACAATACATGTGGAATTTGTCAAGTAGGTTTCAAATCCAAGGCCCCATTGAAACCAGGACCACTGTTTCATCCATTACTGCATGTCATATAAGTATAGATGCATAACTTCCAAGGGCCAAGTCATAACTTCAAGGGCGAGGTCATCATAATAGATTAATTGTCATGGGGTATACAACATTGAAGTAAACAAAATTTCAGCAAATTTTACGGACTAATTTCAGTAACATGAGGAAAGTTTAATGATTAGACCTTAAAAATTAAGGAAAAAATAACTACGAAGCATAATATCAACATTATGGGTTTTAAGACGTTCTCCTAAATAATACCAACTTGAAAATAGCATCACAATAAAACTGGCAGTCTTACCAAGACTAATGATTCGAGCAAACTCCTTGTTTGGCATCAAAACTTGGACAGGATTCAACCTGGTCAAAACAGAGCAATATAATATCTACCCTTTATTGTTTGGATTATGAATCTCATCAAGAACTGAAAACAGACAATTTTAATATAGAAGTCATGTTAAGTTTGAAAACCATATTTTATGCACGTTAGTCAAACCCATCCGATGCTAATTTTCCTCTAAATGACAATTCTGTAAACATGCAGATAAGGGCCAAAAATAAGACTTCCAGCCTTCCAGAAGCACATCAACTACTAGCATGAAAATGCACACAAGCTGAACATTTTACATACTAGGCATATCTTAGAACGAAACTGTTTTTTAGTGTAACACATGCTTGTTTTTCTTGAGATAGTCATGCATATAGTAAAATTAGTGAACATATAAAACCTACCAAATTGTGCCACAATCTGAGTACAAATTAAATAAATAAAAATTACTGTTTCCTGATTATACTGATGACAGAGATGTTACACCAGCAAATAAAATTTCTGCAGAAGCCTGGAATAATAAGTTGGAAACACAACAACGAATATATATATATATATATATATATATATATATATATATATATATATATATATATATATATATACAGCTGTTACATCAGTTTACCACTAGGAAAACCCCCTGCCTACTACAGGAACTGCTGCGGAAGCTGTTAAGTTTAGCAGCCGAAGCATACCAAATTCCAGGCTGCAGAGCGTCTATAGCAACACTGTAGATTCCAAAAAGTCTCTGAACAGAGACATACCTGCCTACTACAGGGACGGCTGCGGAATAGCTGTTTAGTATAGCAGACTAAATTGCAGGCTGCATAGCGTCTAAGGAAACACTATGAGTAGATTCCAAAAATCCCCCTGAACGACATTACGGATTTTTTTGGATTTCAATTTTCAAAACTGAAATTTAAAGATGTAACAGTAGTGAAAAAGAAAAAAGAAGACTATTTAGAAGATAATTTTTGATAATTACTATATAGAAAACGTGTATGACTATGGTTCGAATTTGCTTGTGTTGTTTAAGAGACCTATGACTTTTATTGTTCTTATTGTTAATTATGAAGATTGTCAATTTTGAGCAAGTTTTATCATTTTTGATAATATATACACATAAACAAAATTATCCAAGTATCTACTGTCGGCTAGTGTTTTCGGAGCTTACCACTACAACACACCCAATCTGATATATCAGGGGACATGCTTTGCATAAGCACATTACTGTCTTCAATTTCGTGTCAAATAATGAGGAGTTCCAACTTTATGCATGACAGTTAAGGAGACGTGAAACCAAAAATGTTGGCAATCACTACTAGCAATTAAAATCCCAAAATAAAAAAGTCAATATAACGAAACAGGATAAGCACATTACTGTCTTCAATTTCTTGTCAAATAATGAGGAGTTCCAACTTTATGCATGACAGTTAAGGAGACGTGAAACCAAAAATGTTTGCAATCACTACTAGCAATTAAAATCCCAAAATAAAAAAAGTCAATATAACGAAACAGGATGTTTTGTGTGATACCTTTTTTATGCATTACTTTTTTCATTTGATGTTCAAATTTCATATCAAGTTATACATAGAACCATAACAGCAAAATAAATCAATTCAAGAATACGGGCATGGGCAAGGTTTTAAAGTGCAGTCATGATTGAAATGGTGGAAAATCGTAGATAAATGAGACAGATGTGCCCACAGACTTCTCTAAACACTTAAGCACGAGCAACTTCAACACAAGAAAAAACTAAATTTGCCAACAAATCAACAAAAAATTTGAAAATAGTCAATCAGATTTGCATATCTACAATCTAGATAAAAATTAAACCTGTGTTGGCATAGATATCAATGTTAAACTTATATTGGCATAGTTGATTATGGGTTGCCTCATAGTTAGCCAATTGTTTAAGTGTTTTAAACAATACAATCATTGTTTAAGCCTTTTACTCAATCAATAGTTCAAATACTTCAGATATTTAAAGATAGATCCAAAAGCGGCATAACGATTTATCATGTTCCACCTTATTCTACTGATCATCTTTAAGGAATATTCATTAGCATAATAACAATTAAGGACCTTGACACTGAAAAATATCGAAGGAACAGATAACTGCACAAGAAAATAGTAGACAGAATATGTAAACCAAAGCAAGATATGCAAAATGAGAATAGAATTTGGCAAAATAGGAAAAAAAAAAAGTTATTGAGTGGAAAAAAGGGCACAAGGTAAAACAGTTTCTAGCTTAGTATCTTAAGCCGCAAAATACAACTTTCCTAAATGTTGAGGGTATTTGAAAAGGTACCTATCTCCACAAAGCAATGGTGGAAGGAATATACATGTTAAGAGGTTAAAAACTAGCCACAACCAACCCTACTGTACCAACTGCACCCTAAATGGAAATGTGTAACTCGTGCCTACCATTACCAAGTACCAACCAATGAGGCCAATGGGTCCACTGGGGAAAGTATGGTTACCCAAAAGCCACCAACCAACGACAAGTACAGAAAAAGAAACACATTTGAGCTGTGTGACAAAATTATCTCAGACCTGAAAAGATTCCTCATTGTCCTTGGTAGAAACGGGAACGTGACTCTCCCCCTGTTGTTCTTCTTGCTCTTTCTTCAACATGACCTCGCAGAAAAACTGGGTCAAAACGGCCTCGTATCCAGGCATTTTGGCGTAGCCAGGGAAATAATTGATATCGATGATGAGGTATCGGTTGCCATATCGGGCGTCCCTTATGACGTCGAAATTGAAGAGATTCAACTTGAGAGCCCGCCTGAGGCCCCTAGCGATGTCGACGACGAAGGCATTCGGGGGCATCTCGGTGTCCTCCAAATGCATCAGCCGGTAATAGCCATCGCTGTCGTTTCCAGCGTCGTGGTTAGCCAGGTTGGAGACCTGCGAAAACGACAGAAGGTTCTCCGAAACGCCCACCGTCTTCTCCTCCGACACATCGGGGAGGGACTTGCGCTTCACGCACCGCACGTGCTCGCCCACCACGTAAACCTTGAAGATCACGCCGCCGTGGTTGACAAACTCCTGCAGCACGATCGGGGGCTTCAGCTTATCGAGCGCGTCACGCGTGAACACAAGCGCCATCTTGTGCGACTTAGCACTGCCGTCGGCCACAAGCGGCTTCGCAATCACCGGAAACTTGAGACTCTCCCCGGCCTGGGGGTCCATTAGCGTGGCCTTGTCGTATATCACAATCTGCTTCGGGATCCCAAAGGTCTCGGTTCGGTCCTGGATTTGGAGTTCCGACACGACCTGCAGCATCGAGATTCGGTTGTGGAGGCGTTCGATCGCTTCGGGCGCGTCGAGGATAACCGCATTTGGGAAGCGAGACTGGAATTCTCGAAGTTGGCGTTTCCAATCGTCGCCGTAGAGCTTGTGGAGGACGCAATCGAAGGGGCCCTGATCCGCGAGGGGCTTGTCCGAGTCGACGCGCACGAGTTCGATCCCTCGCGATTTCGCTAGACTCACCAATGAGTCGCGGATGAAGCTGTTCTGCTTCTTCGGCGCCAGGGCATACCCTATAACGCCGCCGAATGTCTTCTCCGCCATTGATGTTCGCTCTGCGTGCCGCGCGCTGAATCACATTCCCGGGGAGAAACCCTAATTTGGAGGGCCTGGGTTTTGTTGGTCGAGAAGAGAATTTTGCAGAGGGAAAAAAACGAACGGAACGGATGAGGGCGAGCGAAAGAGAAAAGAGAAAAGGGGAGAGAGAAATGAGGTTAACGGGATGGGGATATATATAGCTTAGACTAGGGTTGGTGAGGAAGAAGGGGAATGATAGGGTGACTGGGTTTTGATGGAGAAGGTGTGACGTGGCATATTCTGGGGATTGGGTTGCGGTATGGCGCCGCTTTATGCAGCGCGTGTGCAAATGTGGTGATACTGGGAATGGGGAAAGTCAAAACGTGATAAGATTGGGTGGGTGTTTGGGCAATTTACAAAAACGATTCCCCACTCCCCCTTAAGACCTTCTTTTGACCTTTCAGTCTTTCTCTTTTCAATTTCAATCATATGTACCCTTTCTTTATTAAATAACAGATGAAGAAGCAAGGTAAAAGGAAACACCAGACATGGTGAGATATTGGCCAAAAACTTACACTTTTTTAACCATCTATTGCATCAAAATCATACTTCACACTTCCCAAATCGACCATGTATATTTTATTCATTTATATTTATTTAAAATTACATATAAAATAAATTAATACTTAAATATTATTATATATTAAGGAAAAATAATTAAAGCTTAAAAATACGCATTTAATCGTAATACACGTAAGTATTTCATCTACTTTTTGTATAAGATTATAAATATCAGGTCATAGAATGATGTACCGATACTTTATGCATCATGTATCTGTGTTTGATATATATCCGTGATTTACAAAATTATAGTACAGTATAAAAAACTTTTTGAATAATGATCAATTTTAATAACAAAAATAATTAGTTATTGTATAATGACAAATTTAAAGACTAATTTAAATATCAATTTAAAAATTACAATTATTGGTAACTAAAATAGTTCCAAAAAATTATAATTAGTTTCAAAATTGATAATTAAAATAATTTTTATTATAAATTGATTTTTAAATTTGTCATTAACATTAACTAACAAGATGTTGACTACCAAAATAGTTGGTTTCTAAATTAATCACTAACATTAGTTACCAAGGTTTTGGCTACCAAAATAATTGTTTATAAATTGGTCTCTAATTAGGAAAATAGTCTCTAACATATTTTTGGTTACTAAAATTAGTCATTATTTAATATTTTTTTATCATAATCACTTGTGAGTAATGTTAACACCCAATCTTGTTCAGATAAATAAATACATTTTTAAAAACTATATAAAAAAATGTTTTTAGTTAATGATAAATAAAAAAAGGTGAAATAAAATTTTTTTTCAAAGATTTTCAAATTTCAATTTTAACAAGAAAGAAATATTTTTGTAAGACTTTTGTCAACTTACCTTCTCAATAGAGATCTTCTATATATAGGGTTTTAGTTGTTGAAAATCCTTTGAAGCTGTCAGAAATTAGCTTTAAGTCTAACTTAACCCTACAAACTCGGCTAGAAATTAATGGGTAGTCCGTTAGCAACTCAATAGCGGGTGAAACAAAATGTCCAAAAAAGCTCGTTATGATAGGTTTTTTCTTTTAAGTTTTGATACCATATTAGGAGTGAGCTTCAAGCCCAACTCAACCTCACAAAACCGAATTGTAAATTAAAGTTTGCACCCCACTTATATACTATGAAATTGTTTTATCTCTAATCGATGTGAGACTTCCAACAATCACAATTGTCAGGGTCTTCCTTTGCTACTACTTGTTCTTGTGTTTGAGCATGCTTTGAAGCTTTAAGACATATACATTGAATTCATGTAACTTCTTTTGCAACACCTTTGGAACAAGGCAAAGCTTTAGAGACGTGTATGTGGATTTTCTCCATATTTTGAACAAAGCCAAGGATTGATACGATTGACTAACTTTGTAGCATTGATATTAGCCTCTTTTTTTTCAAAGAAGATGTTTGCCTAAAACAACTTTCAGCATGTTTTTTAAAGATATGGATGTTGACAAGATGTCGTGAGATCTTCTTGAAATAAAGAAGAAGTGTACAATTCTTACAAGCATAAAATGCTTAAGGCTTGCATATATATGTCAAACGAAGTATATTTATTAGGACAATGATACTTTAACCTTTTTTTTACCCACTTTTAACCCACCACTTCAATCACCATTAGATCATCACGTCACATTACTAAAAAGAATAAAAGAAGATGATTTAACGATGATTGAAGCGATGAGTTAAAAGTTGGTCAAAAAAAGTGAGTTAAAATATCATTTTCCTATTTATTATTTGTTGAAGAAAAAGTTTTCAAATAATGTACGTGCATAACACTTGATTGTTTAGACGAAACACGTTTTAAACCATGCTTGCATAACCATTTATTCAACAACACAACTTGCATTTCTTATACTAAACTAGTAATTTATGTCTCAAATAATCTAGTACGCCTGAATTACGTTTTACAATTAATTATTTAAACATGCAATCAAAACCAAATAAATGGTTTGTTAAACTTAGATCTATCAAGTATACCTTGGAAAGAAAATACTAGTGTTTTTTTTGCTAGTATTCAACTTTAAAACAATATGCAAATGAATAAATGAATAATAATTTAAAAGAGACTTATATAAAAGAATATTGAATATATAATGAAACAATTAGAATAATATTTGAAATTATTTATAAAAATAATATTTACAACATCTATGTTAAAGTAAAATTCGGTGATTTACAACTACTTAAACTTAATCTCAGTAATAAAAAAAAACAAACAAGTATACAAATTTTAATTTTTCTTTAATTAATGATTTTTATTAATATATATATATATATATATGATAAATAATTGTTTCAAAATAGATTTTAGAATCCCAATTCAACTGTGATTTATTTTTGTAACATTTTTTATAAACATCTAAATTTCTCCAAAACATTCTCATATCCTCTTTTGGCTTGACAAAAGGAATGGACAAGGAAAAGACATGAATTTGAGACGTGAGGAGGTAGCCAAGGTGGTTGAGGCGCGGGTCCAATTGGTGGTAATGATGGTAGTTACATGGGGTTGTAGTTGTAAAAGGTCAAAAAGGGGCAATGTAGAGTCCAATTATTTTTACTGATATTTTTTTATTGTATTCTGCTTAACACTAAAATGTGATAATCAATATATTAATATTTTAAATATTTTAAATATATTTTAAATATTTTATTTATTTATTTTAAAATATTAAAATTAATAATAATCGATGTATTAAGAAGACACAATAAAAAAATATTAATAGAGAATCTAAATTCGTTAATGTACATGACACCTTATCTTTTGATCAAATTTGGAGCATAATAACAACAACAATATTCTTTGTCAAAAGATGATGTTAAAGTTCATCATTTTGTTGTTGACTTTGCCCACAAACTATTTCTAGTTTTGGAGATTGAGAAGTTGTGGAAGCATCGTCATGTTGAGTGAAATGTAGCAATTTCAACTGAAAGATGAATATGGAGAGATCTTGTAGAAAACATGTTGTCGTTTCGTTGAAATTATAGACTCTTGTTTTTGAAGTGGTTTGGAAGATGGAACACCTCTCTTATATTTCCATAAATATTTTTGCCGAACACCTTTATCAGATATTTTAGAAATATTTCACACTCAACTACAATATTAAAGTATATGCTGATAAAAAAAACAATATTAAAGTATATTATATTCCTTTATTAGGCATGTTTTTAAAATATACACCGTAATATTTATAATATTATTTAACGTGGTTCTTTCAAAATTAAAATCATTCAAATATTATTTGATGTTAGTTGTGTCAAAAGATAGATTGAATATTTTCTTTTTCTTTTCTATATTAATAATGAAATTTTAAAATAGCTAATTATAAACTTTAATTCATAATACTTTAACTAATAAAAAAATGGGATTTGGTAAATTATTGTTGGGAAAAATGTGTCACAATTAAAAAATATTATTGTCTTTATTTCCAAAAACCACCCTACTAACTGATAAATAAATAAAAAAAAGATAAACAAAGATATAACATGAAACTCAAGAACCGGATAAAAAAATCACATACATTGTCTACAGAATAACACTATGTTAAAATTTGTACAATACATAGACCATTTTCTCATACATTTAACCCTAAGTATATTCACACTCTCCAAAGTAAAAATTTAACTTAAACCACATAATACTCTACTACAAAAATAGAAGAAAAGTCAAATATAAACTTAAAGTATTTTTTACTACGGCAAGAAATACCATGGACATAGAGTCCATTAGTCATCAACACATACTCTCTAACCTATCTTAGACGATGTGAGATTTCCTAAGACATGTATTATTTTTCATCAGTTCAACAATCTTCACATTGGTTAAAATAAACACATCTCCAATGCATATACCAACAATCATACTCCACCATAGATAGTATATATATTCACTTAGAATTAAACTATTTCAAGAATTTTCATGCACCATGCATCACTGCTAACCAATGCACGCGTATAATCCTCATACACTTTGCATAAATATTAGCTAATGTTTGTGCATAAATTTACCATATTCCCTGCATCAATGCTAACTAATGTCCACTCTCTAACTTATACTAGACAATGTGAAATTTTTCGAAATATATCATATTAATCAATCCAACAATTATATAAATTAAATATTGAATATAAATGTCCACTTAATCTTATTTTATTTTTCTTAATTGATATTTTTATCCAACGAGTTACCAAATAAGCACATTATGTACAAAAAATTATCAAAAAATGATTTATTTTGAAATTTGAAAATTGGAAAATAATTTTTTTTAACAGACTAGCAACAAATTTTGATACAGAAAAGCACATTTTATGTCATTACTATAATTATATTATTAGGTGTTTAATATAGTTTATACAGAATAAATTGTCTTTGAATTTGCTTTTGTCGGTTCCATGGTAAACTTTTAATTAATATTTTGTTAAAAAGTTTATTTAGTTTTAAAATAATCTAGAACACGTTGAATATGATTTTCTTCCTTTCTTTTACAAGCCAAAATGTAAACTAATTATAGTATTTTTTATGGTTATGTATACATCATTGTGTTTCTAAAGTTTCTCCAGCTGTTACCCCCACAACCTTTTTTTAAATTTGGATTCTTCTTGACTCGAGAAACACGTGCTAACGCAGCAGCAATAATTTTGCTCTGATTAAGATTTGTGTTTTGATAATGTAATCTCTTTTTCTTTTGAATAAGACCCATGTTTTATAAAAAATATAAAAGAATTATTTTTTTATTTAATATTAGTTTTTATAATTTATCTATAGTATACGTGTTTTTATTTAATATTGCATGTATAATAAATAGTCTACATATTGTGGTAAAAAATTAAGTTAATTATTAGGTGATTTATTTTTAAATATTAAAAATTCAATTTAAAAACAAGAAGGAAAAGAATAAACATAATTGGATAAGCACTTGAGAAAAATAAATATTGAGATAAATTGTTAGAAGTGGGCTTTAAGTCTAACTCAACCTTACAAAATTGGCTTGTATTATATATTATGAACTAGCCTTATCTCTAGTCGATGTGGGACTTCCAACACACCCTCTCATGCCGAGGTATATTCATCTCGTGCGTGGACAAGAAATTAGTGGGTGGTCCGTTAGTGGTTCGATATCGGGTGGAATAGAATGTCCAAGAAAGTTTGCTAGAATAGGTTTTAACGTGATTCTGATAACATGTTAGAAGTGAGTTTTAAGCCTAACTCAACCCCACAAAACTGGTTTATAAGGTGAAGTTTGCACCTCATTTATATATTATGAATTATGAATTAGTCTTATATCTAGTCGACGTGAGACTTCCAACATAAATAAAGATATAAAACACTACAAGAATTTTTGATTTTTTCGTCGGCTAAAAACCTACGCTACAACGAAAAAGCCGACGATAATATGCACTTGGCGTCGGTCAAGCAACGGCAACGTGACCCACGTCCATTTCCTGGATGCAAAGGTCATTTGCGTCGGCTAAATGGGGACGCACTATTTCTGCGAATTTCTCATCGGCTTAACCGACGACAATGAATAACCAATATAATAATAATTTTCTATGCGTGGGTTAAGCCCACGAAAAATTAGAAATTCAAATAATTTTCGTCGGTCAATACGACGCCAATAGGAAGATTTCAACGCAATGTTCTGACTTTTGCGTGGGCTATGCGTGGGTTAAGCCCACGAAATACAAAAATAGAAGCTGAAATAGGTTATTTTCGTGGATCTGGCCGATGCAAACAATTAGAAATTCAATTGTTAGCGTCGGCCTTGCGTGGGCTAAGTCTACGCAAATTAGTGTATAATTTGAAATGACCAATCTGTTTCCAAGCGGATCCCAGAAGCCTAATCGATTCCTCAACCTGCATCTAATACATATCCAGACACATTTCAAACAATCTAATCAATCTAGCAATCCAGAATATGATTTCATTCATTCAATCCAGAAATCAAACATATGATTTCATTCATTTATAATTGAAATTGCAAACATAAAGTTAGTTGTGAGTTTCACAAAAATCCTGGAGTCTAAGATCAGATTATAGTCAAACAAAAAGTGCCAATATTGGCAGTACAATCCCACTAGCATTCTAAGATCAGAT
>Ga0209589_1011429_pt1 | contig 12509 bp, 6 predicted proteins | sample CowpeawhiteBW_FD_187525 | JGI IMG/M metagenome (GOLD analysis project Ga0209589, IMG submission 187525) | Root nodule microbial communities of legume samples collected from California USA - Cow pea white BW (SPAdes) (version 2) | ecosystem: Host-associated > Plants > Roots > Nodule | place: USA...
GTTGACTAACGGCGTTAGTCAACTCTGTCTGAAAGGGACCTAATTGAAGCAATTTTCAAAAGTTGGGATGCAATTGACACTTTTTTAAAAGCGGGTACCAATTTGACACTCTAGTACCAAACTGGGAACATTACGATTAATTAAACCATTTAAATATTTAGGTTGGATTATGATTCAATTCACTTAATCTATGTCTCATCATAATTGATGACACGTGAAACAATAATTACAACAATAAAGAATAAAAACATAACCAAAAGTTAGTCTTTAAAAAAAAATGAACATAAAGAACAAAAAGTTAGCTTTGGTGATAGATATACGTGGTCAACCACCTCAATGATAAGCACAACAAAAGTATGCATGTGACTCTAACAACATCCTTACAAATGAAATTAATTTGAATAATGGTTTGACTTATTTTTAATATTTTATTAGTGAGGAAGAATAATACATTATTTTATGTAATTTTTTAGTATAATCATATTATCACGTGTTGCGCGTCATGTTCAATTGTTGGCCAAGTATTTTTTTTTTCGTAATTTGATTTGCTTATTATAACGCGAAAAGAAAATGGTTTTGAAGGTTAATCATGATTTATGAATACCTCAACGAACATAGTTTATTTTTGTCAAAGTCAAATGTTTTCACAACTATGTGGTGTGAAAGTAGTAATTCATATAATATGAGTGTTTGAAACAATTCAAAGTTCAAACTATTTTTGGGAATAACATTCAAAGTTTAACCACCACTTTGATTCACCTCTCCACACGCAACTAAGGAGTGGGGTGGAACTAAATTAAACTAAATAGCTTACATAGATAAAATAAGTTTTCAATTTTTTTAAAAGTTCATTTAAATAAAAATGGCATGCTTTGTATATCTTTAAAAATTTTACTACTTTTAAATCAAAGTAGCATAAGTTACCATCACAAGTGTGTTATCTAATGATATTCTAATTTCAATACATTTTTCAAAATTTAAAAAAATTGTTATGCCTCCAAAATATATTAAATACGTTTCACTTGATTGCCTTTTATTATTCATAATTTTGACAACATTGTTAATGAATAACCAATGTAATGCGTGTTTTATAATTCAGTATACTACGAACACTGTTTAAAGGATTCTGCATTATATTAAATTATATGTCATTTTGAGATAATATATTATTTAACATTTAAGTAATGTGTAATCTATAATGATTGATAATGACCATTATTTTAAATACGTGTGTATTTTTAGTGCACATATCTTATTATCAATTTCACTCTTTATCAATATAATTTTTTTTTTAGATTTTATAATTATTGTAATCTTTAATAATTTTTTTATTTTAATAAATACAGGAATTAATTTTTATTTTCAAAGAAAAAATAAAGGTGGACATGTATTTCCAGCTAGTTTAATTAAATGAAGTACCATTCACAACTTAAAGATATTCAGTATAAAGTTTGATTATATATAAAATATTGTGTTAACAAAGTTCGTTTATTCAGTCTAAAGTTTGGAAATGAATTTTTCAATTAAAAAAATTAAGTTTGTACCCACCTTTCGCCTTTAAATGCATTTTTCCATTTAGTTATATTTTTGTTTCTTTAATCTGAAACCATATTTTCTATCACTAGTATACTATTTAAAAAATTATTCATTCGAACATAATTTATAAGTTTATGTATCTAACTGTCATTTCTTCTAAGTATACATTCATAATTTGTTAAGTTTCTCCGTTTTTTTCTAATTATTTTTTAGAAAAAATAAAGTAAAAAAAAATTCATTATTGTATGTTTTTAAGTGGATAATGTTTTGTTGTTTGAATTTAATCTAAACACATTAATAGTATAAAGATTTCACATACAACCATATATATTCCTATACTTAGGGATGGCAAAAATACCCGTGCCCGCGGATATCCGCGGATAAAATCCGCGACGGATAGTTACTACCCGCGGGTATTTATTACCCGCGGGTAGCGGGTAACGGGTATTTTAATACCCGGTTATAAACGGGTCGGGTACGGGTATCATACTATCCGTACCCGCGGGTACCCGTTATCCGCAAAAAATTAAAATTAATATTTAATTTATATTTTATTAAGTTAAATTTAATTAAAATTAGAAGTAACAGTATATTTTATTATGTCAAATTTAATTATAATTATAATTATAATTTAATTTAATTTAATTTATATTTTATTGTTATAATTTTATATTAAAAAATTTATAAAATTCATATTTTTTTAAATATTTGCGGGTATCGGGTATCCACGGGTACCCGCGGGTTTTAAAAATATCCGCGGGTATTTTTTAAGCGGATACCCGGCGGGTAAACGGGCGGGTAACGGGCGGATTTTTTTTTAGCGGGTCGGGTACGGATATCATACTATCCGTGCCCGACCCGACCCGCGTTGCCATCCCTAGTCATCATAGATAATACTGTATACATTCCTCGGTTTATACAAGTTTGGCATAGTGAACATTTCTTCTATCAATTTTATAAAGAAAACGTCACAGAACATATTATTAAATTCCAGTACAGACGTCTTAGAAAGAATTATGCATTTTTCTGATTATAATACCAACAGGCTTCTTGATTCGATCTAAGATGGTTGAAAAAAAAACTACTTTCTCCTCCTAATAATCATCTTTATATGTGTTGGAAAAAAAATAAAAGAACTACTCATCTTTATTCTTAATTTTGTAATTTTTTAAAATATACATTTAATCAGTTTTATAATCATTTAAACTTTATTTAATTATTATTTAATGTCTTAATTTAATATTTAAATAATTATAATTTTTTATTTTTGAAATTTAAAAAATACATATACACCATTTCAATGTTAAATACATAAGAAAATAATATTTTATTTATTATCAATTTCTTTTTTAAATGATTAATTAATTAATATTCAAAAGAAGATGAGTACAGATAATTTTTTATATTAATAAATATAAAATGATTCAATAAAAACTCAAAAATTATATAAAAAAGGTTACTCATAAGAAGATGATGAAAATTGTAGAATTTTAAAGTAAATTATGAAACTTGATGACTAAAATCCATCAAGTCATAAAGTGTAATCTTTTAGATTCAGGTTGTCTGGGGCAGGTGATAATGAATGGAGTGAATTTGAAAGAAAAAAACTGTTAATTGAAAATGAAGATTTGCAGGATTATGAGTAGATAATCTTGAACGAAAGGAGGAGATTTGGAGGTAAGTAATGTAAATTGAGTGTGTTTTTACAATAGTACCCTAATTGTAATTTCAAGTGTCAAACGGTAATATAAAATTTTCATGCTTCTCACGGGATTGGAAGCTTTTGCCTTTTGCTATGCATGGCAGCTGCGAAAGCAATGAGACATGACGATGGAATCGATTTCATATTTTAAAGAATATATAATAAATATTAAATTAAAAAAATAGCAAAAAAAATATTATTTTAAAATAACAATAATAATAATAATAATAAAATTTTATTTTATATTTTCTTTTAATCATAAAAAAAAATTAATTAATTTTTTATCAATTATATCAATCAAATTATTAATAATTTTGAATAATAGTAACACAATTTTAGGATTTCAGTTTATGATCTCTCGTGTTTTTTAGTGTTGAAACCGACATCAACTATTCTTTGGCGGAGGTTAAGTGGACTGAATCACAAACGAATCAATCATGACATTTGAGTTTGTGTTATAATCTTAAGTAAAAAAAGTTGTGTCATGACTAGTTACTATAACTTTTGACCTAGTGACAAATGTTCGATCTTAAAAATTGGTATCAGAGTCATTCCAAATTTCATGCCAATCAAATGTTCTGCAGTTGTCAATATATCTCACGGTAACAAAAATATATTGTTTTGAGGTATATTAAGATTAAACTTTTGTCGACCAATTTTTCCTAATTCACACATCTTTGTTGATTTTTTTCTTTCTTTTGTAATTCTTTCCATAAAGATTCATAAAATACTATATCTCCTCCAACGCAAACAAATTGTCAATAAAACTCCAAAATGACATTTTCTTTTGATGTATTTTTTTTTATCCTTATCATTTATGAAAGACACGAAAATTTTAAGATAAAAAACATTTTTGAATTTCGCTTAAATTCGAATTTATAGTTGATAATAAAACTAGAATATATATTTTCTATTTCCTACTCACACGAGCTTATATCTTACCTTTTTATCAATCTATAATTCTAATTTATCCCCAATCTCATATTATAGTGCCAATATAGACCGAAATTCTGACATATCAAAATTTTATAATATTTGGTTGATTATTCTGTATATTCCATTTACTTAAGAAATAATATTTTCAACAAAAAATATTTGATTAAAGAAAATTATTGCGCCTGAATAATTACTATAACTTTTTATCTAATAAAAATAAACTTTTTGTAAAAAAATTTAAGGGTTAAGTATGTTTTTAGTCCCTAAACTTTGGTCAAAAATTGGAATTCGTCCTTGGTCGAAATTTTAATAAATTTTGGTCTCTAAACTTTAAAAATAAATTAATATAGTCCTTTTAACCCAATTCTTTTCAAAATTTTGATAAAATTTAGTCTCTAAATTTTATAAATGCGTGAATTTAATTTTTTTAATCGAATTTTGTTAAACGCATCTCATAATAATCATTTGAGTTGTTTCAAATATCAAACAAATTTAACAAAATTTTGTTAGAATGATTAAATACGTGTATTTCTAAAGTTGAGACTAATTTCGATTTTTATTGAAAGAGAAACTAATTCAAACTTTTACTAAATATTAAGAGACTAGAAACTTATATAGTCATGATAATGACGATGAAATCACAAAACTTCATGACATATTCTTTGAGATATTATGTTAATATGATATTCTCAACATATTTGTTCGCATTAAAATAATGTTTGGATAATAAAAAGAAGGTTAAATATGTTTTTACTTCCTAAATTTTGATCTTAAATTTGAATTTGTTTATATCTGAAATATGTTTCATAATAGCATTTGAGTTATTTATAATATTTGACATGTTCTCTTTTCAATGTTAATTAGAAAACGCGTTTGATATATTAAAAAAAATTGACGTAATTGGATTTAAAAAGTCCATATTCATTTAATCATAAAATTTGAAAATAAAAATATATCAATAAACAAAGACAAATTTCAATTTCATACTAAATTTTATTACTAAAAACACATTTAATCTAAAAATAATTTATTTAACATTTGATAAAACTATATTTTTTTATTGGCATTTAGAACTGTGCGTAACCGTGTAAAAACATCCATTGGTCTTCATTCTTTTTTGTCATTTTCTTTAAAATAATTATTATGCCTTTTTGTAAAACTCATTGAAGTAACCCTGTGCAAAAATCCATTGGTCTTCATTCTTTTTTTGTCATTTTCTTTAAAATAATTATTATGCCTTTTTGTAAAATTCATTGAAGTAGTTATTATTTTTGTAAAACATCTTTAATTAATAAACATTTTAAAAAAAGTAAATAAACATTTAAAATCATCAAGCGTCAAGCTTCTTCCTTTTATATATATATATATATATATATATATATATATATATATATATATATATATATATATATATTAAAGAAACTAACTCGATGTATTTCACTATCGTAAGAACACTTTTAGAAGCATAATAATATATAATAGATTTAATTAGTGATTTATTTTTTTATTTGGTTGGTTTGGTTTATTTATTTATTTTTGGGTTTAATTTAGTTGTTTAATTTTTTAAAAATATTCAATTTGATCCTCCAATATTTCAAAAGGATTTAATTTTTAGAAAAAAATCAATTTAGTCTCTCTATTTAAAATTTTGATTTAATTTAGTCTATTTATTCTTTAATATCTTCAAATTTAGTTTGAGATCAAATCAATAATTAAGTTTAATTACAACTTTTATATAAATATTAACAAAATTAGAAATTATACATTAAATCACTCTATCTAAATGTAAAAGAAAAAAAATTGAGTATACGGGTAGTGATTAAAAAATAAAATAAGTTGAGTAATTAGATGAAATAATTTGATGTATAAATCATAAAAAAAATTAAATGTATATATAAGTTGTAGTGAAACTTAATTAGTAATTTGATTTTAAATAAAAAAAGATAAGATCATGTAAACTGAAATTTGAAATAGAGATATGAAATTAATTTTTTTTTTAAAATTAAATATTTATAAATAATTAAAGGACTAAATACAAATTTTTTTAAAGATTAAAGACTAATTAAATTAAAAATTAATTAAAAAACCAAAAATAAATTTAACTAATAGATTAAGAAACTAAATATCTGATTAAACTTTAAAATAAAATCAACCGGTTTAAAAGACAAGAAAATGAGTAAGTAATAGAAAAATAATATGTTAAAATTAACATTCGTGATATAAAGTTATTTCGAAATAATATTATAACATTAATGGATAGTAAATGAGATAAAACAAAATTAATTAGAAATAAAGAACCCTTTCACAATTAATCATACTAATTAATATTTCAAATTACATTTTATTATCTTTTAATTAAATTATTAATATTATTACATTAAAAAAATAGAATTGATGAGATGAAAGTAGGGATGTCAAAAAAATCCTTATCCGCGGGTATCCGCGGATAAAACTCACAACGGGTAGAAAACAAATATTAAAAATAGATACCCGTTACCTGCGGGTACGGGTATTATGTTAACGGGGCGGGTACGAGTATTATAGTATCCGTACCCGTGGATACCCGTAACCGCTAAACTCATCCCCTTGACATTCTTCTCTTTCCTTTCTTTAAAATCGGGCATATACATCAAACTTTATATAGACAATGACGTTTATGGTATGTTTGTTGTCAAATGATTAAATATACTTGGCACGTAGCAATTGAGATTTATTATTTGTTTATTTTGTTTATTTTTTAGAAATCAATTAGAGGAAACGAGTTTGTTGATCAAAGCACTAATTAAAGAATTTTCATTGGGTTAAACGTCATTTTATATTAACTTTTACAATTATTTGAACTTTTATCAATTTGAATTTATTTGAACTTTATTTAAAATTTATAATAATGATGTATTTTATTTTATTTGAATTTATAATTAAATATTTATTTTTAAAATAATTTTCACAAATACTCGTAAATATTTACGGATATAAAAAAAATAAATATAAACCTATATAATAGATATTCGACATATATATATATATATATATATGGGCTATGATATGTTAACAAAGTATTTTTGACGAAATTTTGACAAACTTTCTTATTTAGGCAAAAACATATTATTTTATTATTTTATTTTAATTAAAAAATAAATAAATATATATATATATATATATATATATATATATATATATATATATATATATATATATATATATATACGATACGACAAAGATATTTATTGAACAAGTAAAACAGATATTCGACATATATAAATACGATACGACAAAGATATTTATTGAACAAGTAAAATATGAAGGAGCCACTACCCTGAGCTACCCGGGTTTACATCCCTATCCCTAGATGATGGTATCAAAATATATTTTTTCCACTGATGACACTAAGCCCAAGTTAGCCTGTCATCCCCAACTAAGTGTCTAATTTTCTACCAAAAATTTCATCCACAAAGGATTGGATATTTCGGTCCGACGAGCCACCCTGAGCCACCGCTTCTCTCGCGGCCCGTTTCAGCTCCGAAGCATTTCTCTTGAACTCCTCTGCCGTAAAAACCTGTTCAATAGCCCGTTCCACTTCCTCCGTCGCCACAAACCCATCACTCCCCGGCGTGAGCCGAACCCCCAAATGAAACACATCGGAAATCAGTTTGGCGTTTGTGGGTTGGTCGGTCCACTGAGGCCAAGCAATCATGGGCGTGCCCGTGGTTATGGCTTCCAACATGGAATTCCAACCACAGTGCGTTAAGAAACACGCTATCGCAGGGTGACTGAGCACCTTGGTTTGCGGGCACCATGGCACCACCATGCCCTGTTCTTTGCTCTCTTCGACAAACCCTTCTGGCAGCGGAACCGCTTCTTCTCCTTCTTTGTTCTTGATCACCCAAAGAAAATGTTTGTTACTGTTCTTTAAAGCGTTCGCTATGCTCTCCAGTTGCTGAGCGGTGAACGCGATGAGGCTCCCAAACGAGACGTATATAACCGAAGAAGGAGGTTGGTGGTCGAGCCACTCCATGCACGAGTCCTGTGGTTTCCACATTTCGATTCCCACATCTTCGTTTTCATCTTCGTCAAGTAAGGAGGGGGGAACCAGTGGACCAACCGTTGTGATGGGGCATAACTCAGCCATGGAATCTATCACATCTTTCTCCAACTCGTAGAAGGAGTTTGCGAGTACCCACTTCAGCTTTTTCATGTGCCGGAGCATCTCGGCAAGTACCTTGGGCATGCTTCCAAAAGGGTTTGACGGGAGAACAAAAGAAGGAAGATCTTGGGGTTTTAGCAATGGAAGACCGGGTAAGTTGACACTGATGGAAGGGTTTTCGAGAGTGGGGAATTGGTTTAAGTTGTTGTAGAAACGGTAGTATATGGCGTAGAGAGCGCAGGGTTGGATCCAGAGACATGCACAGGGGATGTTGTAGTTGGCAGCTACATCTGCAACCCATGGGACAAAGGGGTTGTTGATGATGCAAGCGAGCTTTTTGGAAGAGTTAAGGAAGTGGGTTTCTATGACGTTGGAGAGGTTAACGGGTCCGAATGTTCCTATGAGATCCATGTATGAGTCGACGGTGCGCTTGTTTTGACCGTTTCCAAAGCCATCGGCGAAAAAAATGACTTGGATACCGTTGATGGTGATGGAAGTAGGGACGGTGGCGGCGTCTGCGGTGGAGGATTTGAAGATGCGGTGGTAAACTAATTCGGTGGTGGCAAGGGTGACGTGGAGGCCTCGGCTTAGTAGGCTTTTGCCTAGCCTAAGCAGAGGGTTGATGTGACCTTGGGCTGAAAAAGCGACCAGAAGAACGTGAAGCTCTTCCTGGGTTTTGTCCTTGGAATCCATGGATTGGCTTGGATTTGCAAACGTTGTTTTGATGGAGGAAAGGTAAGACATGGAAAAATGAGTCCAATAATGGCCATTTATAATGCCTTACTGGCCTAGAACTTGTCCCTCAAGGCACAATGGTCACATAAGGGAAATTACATCTCATAATAAAGAAAATTCAATTGGATCAGACAAATAATTACCCCTTCAGACCAGGGTCACATGGAGAAGGAAAATTGTATTTTGAATTCCGATTTGTCTTCTTAAATTGGTGGAAGTGAATGGAACATGTGAAAGTTGAGTTTAATTTAAAGTTAAATTTTAATATAGTGTCAGAATTATGAGAAAAAAATTATCTTAAATTTTTTTTATTTATTTATTCAATCTATTATTTATCTTTGACCTGAGATGTTGCCTAAAATATATTTTTACCGAGGAGAAAGTAAAACAAATAATTATAACAATTTAATTAATATGTAAAGTAGTAACCAAACTTATTTTTGCAAAGCGCATGACTATGATAGGTACAGCTTCATCGTTATTACATAGATAGTACAACATTTCACGTTTTTGGCATTAAAAAATTCAATAATACGCTATATTTAGTAAGTAAAAGACAATGTAATAAGAAGAAAAAATAATTTTGAACATTGAAGGAAACACCGTACGGTGGACCAAATATTTAACCCAATGTTGTTCATACTCGGTATTTCTTTTGTCCTGCTTTTGCAATTTTTATTATATATAATATCATGAATAAGTGTAATAGTTACAAGTGTGTGAAAAAGTGTTTTGAAGGAGAAAATGTTTTAAACATTTGTTTGCGTGAAAAAGATGTATGTAATAGAAGAGAGAATATATTAGAAGTTTGACGCCTATAAAAGTGATGATACTCTTTCTGTTGTGTGAAAGGTGCATTCTTTCGTATGAGTGTGAATACACTTATAGCTGTGCACGAATATATATATATATATATATATATATATATATATATATATATATATATATATATATATATATATATATATATATTTATATATATTTAAAGAGTTTGTTTAATGGTATAAATATTGTTTGATTTTAAATTAATTAATATCATTAATTAAATAAATTAAAAGGGTAATTAAATTTAAATATTAAACCATAATTAATAATTTAATTGGTAAGTATTAATGATTTTGGATGGTAATATATATATATATATATATATATATATATATATATATTTAATAATATAAAACAAAAATTTATTTTTTTAAAATATTTTTTATTTGATTTTTTAATTGAAAATTGAGTTATTCAAATACCATATATTTATTTCAAATAATACATTTTATTTTCATTTTGTTATGATATTATTAATTTAAAAAGATAAGCGTAATAAATGAATTGACGTATTCAAAATATAAAAAATGTTACTCTATTTTTACTTTAACTTTTTTTAATTTTAAAATTAAATATTCTATTTAACTATTTATTTTTTATATGACATCTGTCTTTACAAGGTAATATAATATAAAAAGTATAATAAAAATAAAATATTTATAAGATGATTAAAAACTTATTATATGTATTTTTTTTCTAAAATATTACACTACAAAAAAATATTTAAATATCAACTAATTATAGATATAAAAAATAATTAATGACTAATTTAGATACTAAATTATAAACAAAAATTATTGATATAAAAATAATCTATATTATAAATAAAAAATTATATTGATTTAGATACTAAATTATAAACAAAAATTATTGATATAAAAATAATCTATATTATAAATAAAAAATTATATTGATTTAGATACTAAATTATAAACAAAAATTATTGATATAAAAATAATCTATATTATAAATAAAAAATTATATTGATTTAGATACTAAATTATAAACAAAAATTATTGATATAAAAATAATCTATATTATAAATAAAAAATTATATTGATATGTGAATAACACTTTAATTTAGTTTCTAACGTTAATTAAGAAGGTTTTGTCTACAAAATAAATTCATTTTTAAATTATTCTTTAATTAAATAGATATCAATTTAGACACTAATGATTCTAGTAATCAAAATCTTGTAATTAATGTTAAGAGACTAATTTAGAATTTAATTTACAAATCAATTATAATTTATTTATTTACAATAAAACCTATTTTAAATATTGATAATTTTTAGTTTATAATTTGTTATCTAAGTTAGTCTGTGTGATAAGTAGGGATTGGCAACAGAGCGGGACGGGGACAAGTTTTGCTATCTTATACCCATTTATGTAAAAAAAAAAATTATCTTCATTCCCGTACTCAAACCCAACAGGTATCAAACTTTTGTCTCATCCTCATCCCCACCGGATAACGGATATAATCTCGTACCCATACCCATACCCGTTTTCTTACTACTTCAATATTAATTTTAATTAATTTTTATAAAATAATAAAAAAATTCGGTAAAGGAAACATAATATTATCAAATATTCAATATTAGAAGGATGGTTTCGATATCAAATGCTTTAAAATAAATTATAATTGTTTCATGAGAACCAAAATATTTATTAAATTTGCAAATATTAATGAAACCTAATTGATAAAATTTAAAAATAATTTTTAAAAAATATAAAAGGAAAACAAATATTCAAATTAAAATATATTTTAAATATTTGTTTGCTTCAATCTTTTAAATTTTAATGAATCTCTTTTTTATACATTAATAAAAGTTATAATACATCATTTAATCAAAATGATACAAAGAATAAATAATAATCATAATAATAAAATTTTAATATAGATCTTGTATCTTTTAAACTTCAATTATGTTGAATGGTAATAAAAAATTATTCATGAAAATCACATTAAATTTTTATATTGCAGAAATAAAAGTTATTTATACAATTATAGCAAAAAAATTACAGTATGATTGATAATGAGTTAGAAAATAAAATAATAATTAGATAAAATATATTGAAATAGCATTCTACATAATGAAAATAAACAACAAATAAAAATATTAAAAAATTAACAAATATTCAAAAACAATTTAAGAGATTATTGTAAAAAATCGCACAAAGGACAACAAATGTATAATTAAGGGTATGATAAGATGAAAAATAATCTAAGAAAACTTTTCAAATATCAACATACATACTCAATGGTTGAGAAATAACAAAAATTATTTTAGCAAAACAAAAGAGTTATTCAAATGAAACAAAAACTAATAATAATAAGTAAATTTTTTTTTTTATATTACCTAGTAAACGAAATGTTTGTGCTATTAAGTACTTAAATTGAGCGTATTACACTTTCTCATATGAAAGAAAAATATACAATAAATAAAAATATTAAAAAATAATAAAAATATTCAAATGTGAGACATAAATTTTTTTTTAATTGACATACATCTTTTTAACATAATTAGATAAAGGTTATGGAAATGCGAACGAGTTTCATGACAAACCAAATAATTAGAAGAAATAAATAATAGTAAGTATATATATATATATATATATATATATATATAT
>Ga0209589_1011430_pt1 | contig 12509 bp, 11 predicted proteins | sample CowpeawhiteBW_FD_187525 | JGI IMG/M metagenome (GOLD analysis project Ga0209589, IMG submission 187525) | Root nodule microbial communities of legume samples collected from California USA - Cow pea white BW (SPAdes) (version 2) | ecosystem: Host-associated > Plants > Roots > Nodule | place: USA...
TTCTGCCCAAAATGTTTTAGGCAGCTCCTTCTCATGCAACATGCATCTAGCCATCTCCATCACAGATCTGTTTCTCCTTTCACTTACCCCATTTTGTTGAGGAGTGTAAGGAGCTGTCAATTGATGCGCAATTCCTGCTTCTTCACAAAATAGATTAAATTTTGTTGATGTATACTCCTTCCCATTGTCTGATCTTAGAAATTGAATCTTGTAGCCACTTTGAGTTTCCACCATTTTCTTGAACTTCATAAATACTCCAGCCACTTCATGCTTGAATTTCAAGAAAAAATCCAACACATTCTTGTAAAATTATCCATGAACAAAATAAAGTAGAGACTACCTTGTAGTGATGGTGTTCTTTAAGGTCCTGCCACATCAGTGTGAATTAGTTGCAACTTTTGAGAGGCTCTACAAAATGATTTGGGAAAAGACTTTCTGTTTTGTTTACCAAATTGACAAGCATTACAATTTGAAAGATTTACAGAAAGTGTTGGTACACCTGGTGACATGTCATTCTTCTGTATTTTCAACATTCTTTCAAGATGACAATGACCCAATCTCTTGTGCCAAAGTTCTGTGAGATTGGCTTGAGTGTAATAGGCTACATTCTTCTCCTCTGTTGGATCAAATGAGAAGCTTTTACCTCTCATTTTAACCCTTAGAACCTCCCGGCCAGCAATGTCATAGATAAGGCAGTTTTAATGTTCAAAGGACACTTTAAATCCCTTTTCCATCAACTGTCCTACACTTAGCAAATTTTGATCAATGTCAGGTACATAGAGAACATCGAAGATTATTTTTGTACCTGAGCTCATTGAAATTTCTATGGTTCCTTTTCCTTTTGCAGAAATATAGTCACCATTTCCTATTCTGACCTTTGAGACTTTAGTAGGCTTCAAGTCCTTGAATAGAGTTTTGTCATACGACATGTGGTTGGTACAACCACTATCAATCAAACAACATTCAGAGTCACCCTTTGCTGAAAAAATTGAAGCAGAGAAAATATGATCTTCGTCATCTTGCTCAACAACCTGGGCATTGACTTCATGTTGTTTACTTCCACAAATTACAGCTTCATGTCCAAGCTGATTACACTTGTTGCACTTTGCGTCTGGTCTTTTCCAACATCTGAATGATGGATGACCCAATTTTCCGGAGTGCTCACAAGGTGGCTGATTTTTCTTTTTGCCCTTGCCTTTGTATGTAGTGTTTTCACCGCTTGTTTGTTTATTCTTCTTGAAGTTTTTCTTTCCATTGTGATGCTTTGCTAGTAATGCACCTTTAACCACTTGATCTTGTCTCATAAGCCTTCGTTGCTCTTGGGCCTACAAGGCATGTAACACCTCTATCAAGGTAATCTTGGACATATGCTTTGTGTTTTCTAGGGTGGTTATGGATGCCTCGTACCTTTCTGGCACAGTTACAAGAATTTTTTCGATAATTATGCAATCCAAAAAATTTGTGCCAACTAATCTTACCTTGTTAACAATGCCAAGCAATCTGTCTGAGTACTCTTTAATGGTCTCAGACTCCTTCATCCTTTGAAGCTCAAATTCTCTCATCAAGTTCAACACTTGCATACCTCGAATCCTTTCATCCCCTGCATACTCCTTCTTTAGATAATCCCATATTTCTTTTGCTGTTTTTAAAGTCATGATTCGAGTGAAGAGAGTTGCTGAAACACCGGCAAAGAGACATGATTTCGCCTTTGCTTTCCGAGTTTTCTTCTCTTTGTGACTTTTCATCTGGGTCATGGTGGGATTTTCGGGCAGCGGAAGGATTTCGTAATCTTCTTCAATGGCTTCCCAAAGATCCAAAGCCTCTAGGTAAGCCTCCATTTTTACTGTCCAGACATCGTAGTTTTCTCTGTCAAAGACCGAAGGTGCTACTTGGGAGAAATTTGATTCAGCGTCCATTTTTTCACATGCTCGTAAGAAAACAGCTCTGATACCAAATTGTTGGAGTTGAAAGGGAAATAATTTAACGGGAGAAGAGAAGGCAGAACAAGTTAACTGTATAATGAGACTGATGCAAAGAAAAAGTTTATTTCATTCAACGTAACAGCAGTACATTTATAATAAAAAATAAAATTGACATTAACCATATAACCACGATTTCAGGAAATGTGAATAACAAAAATACTTACTCCTAAAATTTAGAAAGACCTATTGACTTATTAAAATTAAAAAACGATATGCAGTTACAAAAGCAAATATTTAATAAAAATTAATATTGAAAGTAATAATAATATAATCATTATTTATTTTATTTTCATTAATTAAATATATTTTCTGAAATATTAAATTAATATACTTTTTATAATTATTCTTAAAAATCTAATACTCAGTGTCGTTAAATTAATTTGCTGACTGTTTTACTTATCGTTACTTTGAGGATATTCAACAGACGAAAACCCCCTGCCGAATTTTTAACTATTCACAACATTGTCTAATCACAACATTGTCTAATATTATAGTTCCCGAAATGAGTTTCATTATTAGTGATGATTGTTTTTGGGACCCAAACTTGCTCACTATGAATTTTCACAAGTTGTCATACCTTGTCCATTGTGATATCTGGTTTCCTAATCGCAATAGCGAAATGGCCTAGTATGTAGAGTCTCCATTTATTTATGAAAAGGCCACTTTTTTAACCCACTTTTTTTAATTCACTTTTAATTTATATTTTTATTACTCTTAAATTATTTATTTTAATTTTTTATGGTGATATGATGATTTAAGGATGATGAGAATGATAAATTAAAAGTGGATAAAAAAAATAAATTAAAGTATCATTATCTAAGAGTTCAGAAAGAGTGAGTTAGAGTTCTGTGTGTCTTTCGCTACAAAATTTGGGTTTCTTTGTTTCAGGTGTTGCGGTTGGCTTGTGCATGGAGAAAATGGTGGTGGAAGAAATTGGAGATGAAGAGGGACACATGTCAAGCTCTTATTTGTCAGTTTGTGTGTGCAATGATTATGCCACACGGCTGCATCTAAAAGGCCAGCTCCAAAAGTGTTGGATCATACCATGTGGCATGTTTTGATTGGACCTGGTTTTGTGAGTAGTAATAGAGGTGAAAATAATAGATAAGGGGGTGATGAACATATTTTGTGTGGGTGATTTGATAAAGGAAATGTATAAGCAAAAGTTAGGGTTGCATTTGGTTGTTTGTATATTTACTTTTCATAATTTATTTTAGTTTTATTTTGTAATTTAAAACAATTTAACTTCAGCACGAATAAACATTATAATATCTAAGAAAATATTTTATGTAATTAAAAAATATTTTTATCTCACAAATTTAATAAATTTAATTATTACATATCTTAATTAAATTAATATTTTAATAATAAAATTCAATTAAAAATCAAAATTAAATATTAAATAAAAACATAATATGCACTTATTCATATATATATATATATATATATATATATATATATATTATTTTTTCTTATCTTTCATTCCCTACATATTAAATTAAATGATAAGATAAAAAAGCTTTATATTATTCTTAGGATGAGAAGTAATTATTCTTTTATATATACACACATAAATTGTTTTTGCATTTATAATTATCTCTAAATTGTTTTTTTGTATTGTATAACAAACCAAAATATGTAAAATGAACTTGAACAATAATGATAAATGTCAATTGACTTACACGGTTAAAATGTATTAAATGTTATTAGAATCGAGCACTAGGATTTTGATTTTGCTTTTGTTTGCCAAGTACTGATAAGTCATGCCCAATTATTCAGTCTTAATATCTCAAGGGATTTTTAAATTAAAATTCAGGAGGACATCAATATCTATGCAAAGAACATTAATATGACAACAAAAAACCCCCCTGTTCTCTTGAAATATAGTAAAATAATACTAGCACATTTTGTTATTAATTAGAAAGTACTACAAATCATAATTTTTTAATTTCATTAAATGTTGGAGATTTTAATAAATTTCAACGAATATGTTAGAGAAAAAATGATTTTTTTTTGTAGCTAAAAGAATTTTGCTTACATCTTTTATTATCTAAACACTTAACAAAATCAGATAACGAAATATTAATTTTAAACTATTTAAAATATTTACAATATTTACTTTTATGAATTAAGAAAATTTACATTATAACTATAAACAACTGGCTAAACTTATACGAACCAAATATCATTTGCAAGAATGTTTTAATACAGTTGATCTTAATATATATATATATATATATATATATATATATATATATATATATATATATATATATATATATATATATATATATAGTTTAATACATTTCGATTCTTATATTATTTATTATTTGCATAAAGTAGTATTATCTTGAGGGTGACATTGATTAAGTAATTGTTCACTATTTATAACATGTTCAAGTGTGTCATTTGTAAGCTTCATTTTCAATTTCATGTGTTGGGTCTGGCCTCTTCGTAGGTCCAAGGCCAGCCCTACAGTAGGACCCCAATACCCCACTCAGTCTTTTCGTTGTCTTTTGTCCCCTTTTCAGAAACAGTCTAAGAAAACAGGAGCTCTGCTAGGGCACCCAATCTCCTCCCGTCTCCAAGCTAGCAAACCCATCTTGTACCTCCTGGTAAGTCAAGCTCTAGAGTTTTCGTCCATTTCTTCACCCTTTTTCGCTGTTGAGCACGTTGGTCAAGTTAGGGTTAAGATTCCTAACGTCGTTCTGTTTGGATCTTCATGTTTCAGCTCTACTCGAGTTCCTGGAACTGTAATACCCCCTTAGTTAGGGTCTACTTGCTTTTAGTACTCAAACAGAGGTAAGGGAAGCTATGTTTTGAGTCTTTAAGAACCATTTCTGCATGCTTTTGGTCTGTACCATGAATTTATGCGTGATTGATGTTTTGGATGGTATGAACTGGCTTGTTTGCGTTTTGGGTATGTTGTTTTTGAGTTGTATCTCTGTTGCATGTGCGTAACAGTAGGCGAGTACTGTTATTCTTGCCCAAGCGAGCTCGTCTCGCCTAAGCGAGAATAGTTGAGACTCGCCCAGGTTCTGTTCGAGCAGCTCGCCTAGGCGGAGGGTTCTTATTTTGAGCGACACGCTATCTCGCTCAAGCGAGGGTGACTCGCCCAAGCGAGTTCTCGAAGAAGAACCTGGTGTGCTCTGCTCGCGTCCTCGTCCAGGCGAAGGATTTGATTCTTGGGCGAAAGGCGATCTCGCCCAGGCGAGCTAGTCTCGCCCAAGCGAGATGCTTGTTGGGTGCCACTGTTACAGGTCTCGCCTAGGCGAGAAGGCATAGCCTAAGCGAGAGAGTCGTTGTGGCTTAGGCGAGAACTTCTAGCCTAGGCGAGAATAGAGCAGATTTATATGTTATATTTCTATTTCCCTTGAGTATGGTTATTTATCTCAAACGTGCATGATTACAGTGTGTTTGTATGAGTTGTATGAGTTGTGTACACTGAAAGTTGTATGTTAGCATGAGTAATATATGGAATTCTGTTTGGTTGGTTGAGAACATGCATGAGAATTAAATGTAGAGATGATAAATGGTAGTTGTGGCATGAGAGACATGAAAACTGTATGTGATAGGCGTAATTCCATGAGTCTCGTGGGGAGACTTTATGGTGGCGTGTAGTGTATATTAAGATATGGATTCAAGTAAGGATCGCATCCTGAAACTCTAAAGGGTCAGTGAGTCTCAGGTAGAGCAATCTGACCTAAGTGGTGAGAGTGGCGGGATGCCTTAGTCTTTGGCAGGATAATGGCCTTAGATGCTTGAAGGTTAACCTTGTGCGTGGTAGGGTGAAACCCATTGGCAATGGCTCTGCAGAGCAGTAGAGGCCACCACGAGTGCAAGCGTCCAGTGAATCCGATCTTAGTATATGTATCCGGATAATTGAGTCATAGTGTCCAGTGTGTTGGCTATAATTAGATTATCTGTGCCTACTGTGCTGCATGATTGAACTGTTTAAATATTTGTATGCTATACCCTGATAAAATTCATATTACATTAGCTTACCCTTGCATTTTTGCTATGTTCCTGTTACGTTTTCTCTTTCGCGATGATCACCCTTGGTGGGAGCAGATGGAGGAAATTCTGGGAGTAGGCCTGGTGGTAGCAGTGGTGCAGCTTAGGGAACCTGTTTGTGTGCCTCTCAGGAGCATTCTATGGCCCTAGTGCCTATTGAAATCTCTCGCTCTAGGAGTTCTTCTTTTGTTTATCTGTGAAACTTGTTGTTTCTATTTTGGCTATGGCATGGCTATATGCCTAGAAACCCTTGCAAGTACATTCTTGGATGACTGTAACAGTTAGCTTTCTTATGTATGTTGATCCAAATCTGACTGCTCTTTATTATGACTGTGTGATGTTTTATTTAGTAGATTTTATCTATTCAAATGGGATGTTACATTTTTATGGTATCTTTATGATGCAGCAGATGGAAGCTACTAGGCAGGCTGCTGAGGACGCACAGAGGCAGCATGTGGATGCTCTCCGTCAGTTAGGGGAGAATGCTGCTGGTGCTCAAATGTATGGTCCTCATCCCCAACCTCCACCCCCTGAATGGAGTTTGGAAGACTTCTTGAAGCACCAACCCGCCAAGTTTGATGGCAAGACGAGTCCCGACTAGGCGGACCAGTGGATGAAGGATATGGAGCGCATCTTTGATGCCAAGAGGTGCCCCGATGAGAGCAGGCTTGCTTTCACTGTCTACATGCTCACAAGAGAGGCTGAGCATTGGTGGGCCAGCATGAGGCTAGTGATAGAAGAGAAGCATGATGATATCACATGGGAAGCCTTCAAGAGGAGATTTCTTTCAGAGTATTTCCCTGATAGCGTGAGATACGCTAAGGAGGTAGAGTTCCTCCAGCTGACGCAGGGGAACAAGTCAGTAGCTGAGTACGCCGAGAGATTCAAGCATCTGGGACGTTTCTACACCATGCCGCTCGATGAGGAGTGGCGCTGCAGGAAGTTTGAGAATGGTCTCAGAGGAGACATTCGGTTGATGGTGGCCCCGTTGTCCATCAAGGACTTTGCGGCCTTGGTGGAAAAGGCCAGGGTCATGGAGCGTATGAAGGTAGATGTGGAAGCCCAGCAGCAGCCACAGCAAAGAGTTAGCGGACCATCTGGGTCCAGGCCACGAGTTGAAGAGAAGAGGAAGCCATATGCTAGACCTCACCCTCAGCCACAGGGGTCTAGAGGTTTTTCTTCCCCGCCCAGCAGGATCTAGTGCTATCATTGCGGAGGGCCGCATGGGAAGAATTTCTGCCCGCAGCTATCAGGTTTCCGCAGGTGCAACCATTGTGGCAGGGAGGGCCACTTTGGTAGAGATTGTCCCACCCTGAGGAGGACAGTGGCACGACCCTCACCACAGACTCTGAGCCAAACGTCTGGTCAGACTCAACAGAGGAGAGGAGGCACCAGGCCTTAGGCTATAGGCAGAGTTTTTGCGATGACCGGGTCAGAGGCAGCAGGTTCAGGTAACCTTGTGATTGGTTGTTGTGTGATATCTGGCAAGTCTTGTTGCGTGCTTTTTGATTCTGGAGCGACACACTCATTTGTGTCAGAGTCTTGCGTGCGGGAGTTAGGTCTGTCGGTGTGTGAGTTACCGTTCGACCTCGTGGTATCTACCCCGGCATCTGAGTTGGTTAGGACTTCTTCGGTGTGTGCTAGATGTCCAGTTGAGGTAGAGGGACGCGTATACAAAGTCAATCTCATATGCCTCCCTCTACAAGGGCTAGATGTGATCTTGGGAATGGATTGGCTCTCTGCCAATCATGTTCTCATAGACTGTCGGGAGAAGAAGTTGTTGTTCTCCAATTCAAAGGAGCCTGAGTTGTTGTCTTCTCATGGGGTTATGAAGGAAATTCAGAGCGGCGCACAATGTTTTATGGTCTTTGCCAGGATAGAGGTTGAGAAAGAGGAGAGGATCATCGTGATACCAATGGTCAGGAACTTTGAGGATGTGTTCCCCGAAGAGGTACCAGGTTTGCCCCCGAGAAGAGAAGTTGAGTTCTCCATAGACTTGGTACCGGGAGCTGGCCCTGTGTCGATAGCTCCTTACCGCATGGCCCCAGTGGAGTTGGTGGAGTTAAAGAAGCAGATAGAGGGATTGCTGGAGAAACAGTTTATACGGCCGAGTGCTTCACCATGGGGAGCACCTGTCTTGCTGGTAAAGAAGAAGGATGGCGGCTCGAGGTTGTGTGTGGATTATAGGTAGCTGAACAAGCTGACTATCAAAAACAAGTATCCTTTGTCGAGAATAGATGATTTGATGGATCAGCTACATGGGGCGTCGGTGTTCTCCAAGATTGATCTCCGGTCAGTTTATCATCAGATTCTGATGAAGGCAGAACATGTTGAGAAGACTGCTTTCAGATCCAGATACGGGCACTATGAGTATGTTGTCATGCCATTCAGTGTGACTAATGCCCCGGCCTTGTTCATGGACTACATGAACCGGATCTTCCGTCCGTTTCTAGATAAGTTTGTCGTGGTCTTTATAGACGACATTCTGATCTACTCCAGGACGCATGAGGAACATGCCGAGCATCTGAGGATAGTGCTTGGTATCTTGAGGGAGAGGCAGCTGTTTGCCAAGTTGTCAAAGTGTGACTTTTGGATGAGAGAGGTGCAGTTATTGGGGCATGTGATATCAGCTCAAGGAATAGCTGTGGACCCAGCTAAGGTGGAAGCTGTGATACAGTGGGAATGTCCCAAGTCAGTGACGGAGATTCGGAGCTTCGTGGGTTTGGCTGGCTACTACAGGAGATTTATAGAGGGGTTCTCCAAGATAGTGGCACCCCTGACACATCTAACCAGGAAGGACCAACCGTTTGCATGGACTGATAGGTGTGAGGAGAGCTTCAGGGAGCTTAAGCAGAGGCTGACGAGTGCTCCAGTGTTGGTAATCCCGGATGTGAGTAAACCCTTTGAGGTTTACTGTGATGCCTCTCATAAGGGCCTGGGGTGTGTCTTGATGCAAGAGAGGAAGGTGGTGGCTTATGCTTCAAGGTAGTTGAAGGTTCATGAGAAGAACTACCCCACTCATGACCTAGAGTTAGCAGCGGTGGTTTTTGCTTTGAAGATCTGGAGGCACTACTTGTATGGTGCACAGTTCTGTGTGTTTAGTGACCATAAGAGCTTGAAGTACCTTTTTGACCAAAAAGAGTTGAATATGAGGCAGAGGCGGTGGATATAGTTTTTGAAGGACTACGACTTCGAGCTTCTCTACCACCCAGGGAAGGCAAATGTGGTGGCAGACGCACTGAGTAGGAAGACAGTGCATGTGGCGCACTTGATGATGAAAGAGTTGGAGTTTCTTGAGAGTTTCAGAGACATGAAGCTACAGTTTGAGCTGGAGCCAGAATTCATTAGGTGTAGCACCTTGGTTACATCTAGTGACTTTCTAGGCTTAATCAGGGAGAGGCAAGCAAGGGATGTTAGTCTACAGAAGGTAAAAGAACTCCTGGGAACGGATCAGGCCAAGGAGTTTGCCTTGGGTAGGGATGGTGTGTTGAGGTTCAGAGGCAGGGTTTGTGTACCAGAGGATGTTGAGTTGAGGAAGTTAATCCTTGAGGAGGGGCACAAGAGTCGCCTTAGTCTGCACCCTGACATGACTAAGATGTACCAAGACCTCAAGGAGAACTTTTGGTGGCAGGGCATGAAGAAAGAGGTCGCACAATTTGTATCGGCCTGTTTAACTTGTCAAAAGGCTAAGGTGGAGCATCAGAAACTTGGTGGAACGCTCCAGCCCTTGGATATTCCAGTGTGGAAGTGGGATAGCATAGCTATGGATTTTGTTACCCACTTGCCTCGCATTGTGAGAGGGCATGATGCTATATGGGTGGTGGTGGATCGGCTAACGAAGAGTGCTCACTTTTTGGCAGTGAATCTCAGAATGCCTATGGCCAAGTTGGCCCAGCTCTATATCCGGGAGATAGTGAGACTTCATGAAGTGCCTAGTAGCATAGTGTCTGATAGAGACCCCCGGTTCACTTCCAGGTTATAGCAGACGTTGCAGGAGGCTATGGGTAGTAGGCTGAGGATGAGTTTTGCTTATCATGCTCAGACGGATGGCCAGTCAGAGAGGGTGATTCAGTCCTTAGAGGACTTGTTGAGGACATGTATCTTGGACCACCTTGGCAGTTGGGATGAGGTGCTACCGCTAGTGGAGTTCACCTACAACAATAGTTACCAGGCGAGTATAGGGATGACGCCTTATGAGGCTTTGTATGGGAGGAGATGTAGGACTCCCTTGTGTTGGTACCAGGATGGTGAGTCAATTTTGGTGGGACCTGAGTTGTTGCAACAAACCACAGAGAAGGTGCAGTTGGTGAAGGATAGATTGCAAGCATCTCAGAGTCGGCAGAAGGCATATGCAGACCGAAGGAGGAGGCCCCTATAGTTTGGGGCTGGGGAACATGTGTTCTTGAGGGTGACTCGAACCACTAGTGTGGGGAGGGTTATCCGCTCAAAGAAGCTGTCTCCTAGGTTCTTGGGTCCGTATCAGATCTTGAGAAGGATAGGGCCCGTGGCTTATGAGATTGCATTGCCACCCCAGTTGGCTAATCTACACCCAGTCTTCCATGTCTCACAACTACGAAAGTATGTTTTTGACCCATCACATGTGTTGGAGGCAGAGGATGTGGAAGTCAGGGAGGATCTCCAGGTAGTGGTACAGCCCGTGGCTATAGAGGACCGCCAAGTGAAGGAGCGCAAAGGAAGAGCCACTAGTCTGGTGAAGGTCATCTGGGACCGGAGGACAGGAAACTCTACTTGGGAGCTAGAGGAGGAGATGAAGAGTTCATATCCATATCTTTTCTGGTAAGTCTAATTTTTCGAGGACGAAAATTTTTTGTTGTTGGGGAGATATTGTAAGCCCCATTTTCAGTTTCATGTGTTGGGCCTGACCTCTTCGTAGGCCCAAGGCCAGCCCTACAGTAGGATCCCAATACTCCACTCAGCCTTTTCATTGTCTCTTGTCCCCTTTTCAGAAACAGTCTAAGAAAACAGGAGCTCTGCTAGGGCACCCGATCTCCTCCCGTCTCCAAGCTAGCAAACCCATCTTGCACCTCCTGGTAAGTCAAGCTCTAGAGTTTTCGTCCATTTCTTCACCCTTTTTCGCTGTTGAGCACGTTGGTCAAGTTAGGGTTAAGATTCCTAACGTCGTTCTATTTCGATCTTCATGTTTCAGCTCTACTCGAGTTCCTGGAACTGTAATACCCCCTTAGTTAGGGTCTACTTGCTTTTAGTACTCAAACAGAGGTAAGGGAAGCTATGTTTTGAGTCTTTAAGAACCATTTCTGCATGCTTTTGGTCTGTACCATGAATTTATGCGTGATTGATGTTTTGGATGGTATGAACTGGCTTGTTTGCGTTTTGGGTATGTTGTTTTTGAGTTGTATCTCTGTTGCATGTGCGTAACAGTAGGCGAGTACTGTTATTCTTGCCCAAGCGAGCTCGTCTCGCCTAAGCGAGAATAGTTGAGACTCGCCCAGGTTCTGTTCGAGCAGCTCGCCTAGGCGGAGGGTTCTTATTTTGAGCGACACGCTATCTCGCTCAAGCGAGGGTGACTCGCCCAAGCGAGTTCTCGAAGAAGAACCTGGTGTGCTCTGCTCGCGTCCTCGTCCAGGCGAAGGATTTGATTCTTGGGCGAAAGGCGATCTCGCCCAGGCGAGCTAGTCTCGCCCAAGCGAGATGCTTGTTGGGTGCCACTGTTACAGGTCTCGCCTAGGCGAGAAGGCATAGCCTAAGCGAGAGAGTCGTTGTGGCTTAGGCGAGAACTTCTAGCCTAGGCGAGAATAGAGCAGATTTATATGTTATATTTCTATTTCCCTTGAGTATGGTTATTTATCTCAAACGTGCATGATTACGGTGTGTTTGTATGAGTTGTATGAGTTGTGTACATTGAAAGTTGTATGTTAGCATGAGTAATATATGGAATTCTGTTTGGTTGGTTGAGAACATGCATGAGAATTAAATGTAGAGATGATAAGTGGTGGTTGTGGCATGAGAGACATGAAAACTGTATGTGATAGGCGTAATTCCATGAGTCTCGTGGGGAGACTTCATGGTGGCGTGTAGTGTATATATTAAGATATGGATTCAAGTAAGGATCGCATCCCGAAACTCCAAAAGATCAGTGAGTCTCAGGTAGAGCAATCTGACCCAAGTGGTGAGAGTGGCGGGAGGCCTTAGTCTTTGGCAGGATAATGGCCTTAGATGCTTGAAGGTTAACCTTGTACGTGGTAGGGTGAAACCCATTGGCAATGGCTCTGCAGAGCAGTAGAGGCCACCACGAGTGCAATCGTCCAGTGAATCCGATCTTAGTATATGTATCCGGATAATTGAGTCATAGTGTCCAGTGTGTTGGCTATAATTAGATTCTCTGTGCCTACTGTGCTGCATGATATAACTGTTTAAATATTTGTATGCTATACCCTGATAAAATTCATATTACATTAGCTTACCCTTGCATTTTTGCTATGTTCCTGTTACGTTTTCTCTTTCGCGATGATCACCCTTGGTGGGAGCAGATGG
>Ga0209589_1011436_pt1 | contig 12503 bp, 10 predicted proteins | sample CowpeawhiteBW_FD_187525 | JGI IMG/M metagenome (GOLD analysis project Ga0209589, IMG submission 187525) | Root nodule microbial communities of legume samples collected from California USA - Cow pea white BW (SPAdes) (version 2) | ecosystem: Host-associated > Plants > Roots > Nodule | place: USA...
TAATAATAAATTGGTTTTAATTTTTGGTTTATTGATTTACAGAGTGGTGGTTCTAATAATGTGGGCTGCAACTTTTTCAAATGGTGGTGTTGATGAAAAGGATGTCATCATCATGACACAAATGAGGCAGATTAATGATTTGGAAAAGGATGTCCACTTTAATTTCACCTTCCACTTCAACATCACTATTCAGACCACTGGCATCCCCAATCTCTACTTCAGCAGCCTCTTCATGGGCCTCTACTTCACCACTGTGGTGGACAATAACATTGAACCTATCATCACTCATTGCCCTAAAGTAAATTAAACAGATAAAAAAGATGTATTATTAAGCCTACTTTAACGCAATGGGGGACCACTGCTATAATCAATTACAAATAAAATAATGGGAACCATTACACTAACATCGACAACCGACAAACAAACCAACTAAAATAATACCCCACTGAACCCCACCTACACACACAAACTACACAAAATCATGGAAGTAATTTAGAAACCATGCAGAACATCACAACAATCGAAAGACAAACAAACCCAAAAATAGAATTATGAAAACCCTAACCCAAGAGCAAACACAACCCAGAAAACCCTGAACCCACTTACCTGGTTGATGATGATTAACTAGAAAATTGAAATGAAGAGTGCAACTGCAATCCAATGATGAAATGGCAAGTCTGAACTCAAGAAAGACGAAGATAAAGAAATTTCCCTAATTGCAAAATTTCTCCTAAATTGAAAAATTAACGTTAATTAGCCACCTGTACAGTACACGTAACACACCCTAATACAAACCGTGCCACCTGTACAATGTTCCGTTAATGATTTAAACGACGTTACAGAAAAGGACCAAATAAAACACGAATTGCGAAAATGACGACCATTCTAAACATTCGGTTAAAATGAGGACCATTTTAAACATTCTGTGAAAATAAGGACCATCCGCAACAAACACTACGAAAATGAGGACCAAAAAGGTATTTAAGCCAAAATATTTATATGAATAATGATTTTAGCACGTAGATTATCAATTATAAATGATTTTTATTAAATGTATAACTGAAATTAATTAAGAATGAGTTCTTTATTTTGGTTCTTATGAATTTATACATAAAAATATTAAATGTAGAATAATATAAAAAACTATATTTAAGTTTTAAATGGATGAAAATATAATAAAAATGTTAGAATATAAATACATATATTTTAAGTATTTTACCTTTTGCATAACATATTGTAAGACCCCTTTTTTTCTGATTTAAAAAAAATTTGGGCCTAGCCTTACTAGAGGGTCCAAGGTAAGCCCATTAGGGACCTCCAGAACCCCCTTTCCAGCCACTAACTCTCATTTTTGTCTCCTTTCCAAAAACAATCCACTTCTTTTCTCCCTTATCTGAAATAGAAGCTCTGCTAGGGCAAAACAATATCCTCCCTTAAGCTTACTGAACATTATCCTTCGCGTAAGTAGAACTCTAAACTCATGTTGTCTTTTATTTATTTTCTGTTTGGAAGCTTTAGTTCCACTTTAACCTTAGCTAGGGTCTCAGTTTTCACCTCCTTTTGTTCTATTTTCCAACTTCGTAAGATGTAATCGTGTCGTAGTGCTCTTCTTTTGGGGCTTGTTCTTGGGTTAGCACCGGTCAAGGTAAGAAGGTAAGGGAAGCTAAAACTTCTTCTTTTTCTTTCAAAATAGAGCGTACTTATTTTCATTCTGGAATGTGCTGAGTATGTTTAATTGATGATTGCATTGAATTGGGATGAATTTCATGTTTGGGTATCTATGGGTTAGAGAATTTTAGGTAGCTTACATTGCAATTGGAATGAAAGATATTGATTGTTGCAATTGTTCATTTGGGTATAATCTATAAACCACTTTGAAATGATTTTGAGAAAATAAAAGTCCAAGATATCAAATTGTGCAGTGGAACAAGTCAAAATCTCACAACCAAGAAGCATATGGTGTGGCGCTATTCATTTTCCTACACTGCACAGTTTTCATAAAATGAAGGTTCCTACTTCGTTAACCGTTGGATTGAGCTAAAATGTTAACAGTTGATCCTTAACACATAGTTCTTGACTTTGACAGGTCGAATCTTGAATCAGAGCTTTGTAGTGAGAGCAGTTTTATCGCCAGGTCCCTGTAGTTTGGTTGTTGACAACATTGACCTTTTTTTGCTTGTTTGGTGCATAACTTTCTCTATAGTTATTCAATTAAGTTGGTTCTTGTTACATTTGGTTCTTGATTCAATCATCTTTAATTTGAATATAAATACAAAATTTTTGGAGTTTTATACAAGCTGCAGTTTTTGGAGCTATATATATATGTATATAGATGTATTTCTTTTTCTTTTTGCAATTAGCTTACCCTTTCTCTTTATGTTTGTGTTCTCTTTTTGGCTTTTCCTTTTTGTAATGATAACCAAATACTTGGTGTGAGCAAACGTGGAGATTCTTGGAGATCGTCTAGATGGTGGTGATGTTGTTGTCTAGTTTTGGGCAAGGTAGCTAATGCTATTTTGAGTACTTTTTTGTTGAACTATTTTGTTTTGTAAGTTTCTTGCTCTGTGAGCAAATTTCTAGTCTAATGTAATATGTGTTTAGATTTTGGTTATGGCACATGTTTTGTGCCTTAGTTTCTTGTTCAATATATTAAGGATAATTGTAAAGGTTGATTCTTATATACTTTCTGTTGGTGGTCTATTTTGTGCTATAAACATGTGATATTATATTTACTATAATTATTCTATTAAATTGGGACGTTACATTTATGGTATTAGAGCATGCTCGTCCTTAGGATGACTTGAGGGTTGTGGGTTTGTCATGTCTCGTGGGCTTGAGTATTCAAGTTTAGTCAAGTTTGTTGGTGAAACCAAAAGTTTTAAGAACATAAAACATCTTGATAAAGTAATGAGGGCTCACACTCATGACTATATCAAAGGTTGTTTTCCTTTCTTAATTCTAATGGTTTGGGGAAAGAAAGGTGATAGACAAGGGGTTTGATTGTTAGTAGATGATGGAGTTTTGCTTTGTATGTTCTAGTTTATCTTGTTTGCGCCTATAGGGCATGTGTTTGGTGTCTATGGTGGTAAAGGAATGCAGATTCAATGTCAATTTGGTTTGCTTACCTTCACAAGGGTTGGATGAGGCTTCTAAGAGAAATTCTTGCTTGAAAGATAGGAGGTTTTTATATGATGTATATCATCGAGCGAGGAAAGTTAAGTTTTGTGCTAGTAGATTGCGAGAAGATGCTAGAGTTCATATGACCTTGTTCGGATAGAGGAAGCTTCAAGGACATGTTATTGGAATTAGATACTACAAGTTTCCCAAAAGGAGTTGAATCTAGAGTAACAACATTTAAGGAAATCAACTTGGTTCTATATCCCGATAATGTTAAGGTTCATAGTTATGCAAATGCATACAATGTTAGGAGAAGTGTCATTGGATATAATCATATGGTCATATCTAGTGCTTTCTTGGATTGATGGAAGAGGAACAATTAGAAAATCCTAAGCGGCAGAAATAATGAGATTTCTTGGCATCGAGCAAGCTAAGAAATATAAAGAACATGAGGTGTAAAGAGACGACAAATCTCTAGTGGGAAGCTAAGATGGAGCAGAGTTTACAGGTCAGTAAGGTAAAGTGATGTTTCCTAAGTAGAGGGGAAAGAAATTTGTGGATAAGAATAAAGTGGCATAAAGGTTTCATACTAGGTTCAATAGTTAGAAGGAGATGATTGGTCTTTTCAGTTGATAGTAGGATGTTTCAAGGAAAAGTAGTTCACATGAGTAGAACGAATGACCTTGGGCTAAGATAAAGGAATTTAGGTGTTGGAAGAAGAAGCGTATTGTTAAGTTTGATCTTGTGGGAAGGACAAAAGCTAGTGGAGGCAAAGTACACTAAAGAATGAAAGGAGAAGAAAAGTTTGAAGTTGTTGAAATGGTGTATATAATAGTCGGTGTTGGAGCAGTTAGCGCAAATGATCAAATTCAAAGATACAAGGTATAAAGGTGGTGCTTGGGATATGGGTTTGGTTTTGTTTGGAATCGTCTACTTCTTGGTATCGCCAGTATGGTAAAAGAGTCATGGTTGCCTGCAAGAGGGAGTTGGAGTTGAGATGGTGGTTTGCTGCAGTTGCGGTCAACTGAAGTTTACTCAGGTGTGTCACGTGTTTTATGGTGATCAAAGGATTTAAAATTCACAACCAATTTGAATTATTTCCTTTGCGAGGTTGGGACATAATCTCAAGGGTGAATTGGTTGTTTTCTTAATCTCATTCCTAGAAGATGTGATCCCTAACGAATTAGTGTCCTTTGATTCAAAGAGATAAGTCAGTGGTGGCACATTAAGTATTAATCAAGCTAAAAGGTGGGGGCAGAATGTCATGTGAATCAAAAATTATCTGCTAAAGGTAAGCAAAAAATAGACGCAAAGGATCTTAGTGGTAGAAGAATTTATAGATGTATTCTAAAGTAGATATTAGAATTTTTGCTTTGGAATGGTGAAGTAAGATAACCAAGTGAAAGGGTTGTTGGAAACATAGTGGTATAGACTCAGTATAATCACTAGAATGCCTACAAGTTTGGTGGATCTTGAAAGAGAAGTTATGGTGTGTCAAACCATTCAAGAAGAGTATTGACTAAGGTTGGAGTGACTAGTAGGACATACAGTTTTAAAAAGGGTGGATACGATATTGATAAAATGGAATGTTAAGGCTATCAAAAGGGGAGTTTAAAGAGTTTTGCAAGTTTTATAGAGGTTTTGAGGAAGGTTTCTCAACAATGATTACTTCCTGGTCATGACAGACATGAAAGGATCACCATTTTGAGTAAACAAATAAGTCACCTTGTGTATGGATCAAAGTAGCGCAGCGGGATGGTGGCAAGTGATGCTTATGAATGGTAAGATGTGTGTGAGAAGAACTATTTTACTTATGACCTAGTGGTTACTACAAAGACAAAATCTTTAAAAACATCAAAGGTTTCGTTCTTGTGAGTATCAATTACGAGTGTTCAATGATCATTCAGAGTTGGAAGTGTAGAGTTGCACAGAGGAAGTTGGATAAGAGAAATAGGAGATGGTTGAGTTATGATTTCAAGTTAGGGTGTCAACCTAGAAGTAAGGAAGTAAGCGTAGGTGCTTAGCCAGAAAAGGGAAGAGTAAGAGTTGGTGGAGAAGTATAAATGTTTGAGTTAGGAAGAGAAGATGTGACGATATTTCATTAGTCTAGTCACCTGACACGGACGAGTGAGTTTCTCCAAAAGGTTGGGAAAAAGGCAAATCGGGCAATCTTAGTTTGAGGTGTATCGTAGAGTTGCTTGGTACAGACCAAACTAGAGATTTGAAGTCAAGGAAAGTTATGGTTTTGAGATTTTTGTGGAAGGATGGTTACAAGTTAAGGGATCAAAAAATGAAGATAGGATGCCAAAATGAATATGGTGGTTGAAACAGTTGAAAGTTTTAAATTGAAAATGGAATAACTTGGTAGTGAACTTTGTTACCTTGGTTGAAGACATCAAAGGAAGCAAGATGTTATGAGTGTCGTTATGCATAAAAGGGGTCAAGAGTGTTGATGGTGGGGCAATAGGCCAGAAGTCAAGTGTGATCAAGTCAGTGGAGTGATGCTTAAAGGAGAGAACAAGGTGATGTGAAGTGATAACTAACATGTTTTAGTTTGAGACCTAAAGTTATATGAGATTTGGTAAAAACCTACAAGAGGTAGTGGAAAGCATATGGAAGGTAGGTCAGTATATCAGATACAAGTTGGTTGGTCATGTATGAAGGAGCATTCCAGTTTTAAGGTTGGAGGTTGGGAGTTGCTTTGAGAGTAGTTACTAAACCAATCTACAATGTTGAACACATATCGCTTATCATAGAGACAAAGTTTCCAATCATTACAGGTGTTGGAGTCGTTATATCAATCATGTATAAGTTATGGTTGTCAGAGAAAGTGAGAAAAACATAGTTTTCTTTCTACCTTATGACTGAATTTTTGAGGTCAAAAATTTTTGTTGTTGGGAAGGTTGTAAGACCCCATTTTTTTTTATTTAAAAAGGCTTTGGGTCTGGCCTTACTAGAGGGCCCAAGGTTAGCCCACTAGGGACCTCCAAAACCCTATTTCCAGCCACTAACTCTCATTTTTGTCTCCTTCCCAAAAACAGTCCACTTCTTTTCTGCCTTGTTTGAAAGAGAAGCTCTACTAGGGCACAACAATATCCTCCTTTGAGCTTACTGAACATTAACCTCCGCATCAGTAGAACTCTAAACTCATGTTCTCTTTCATTTCTTTTCTGTTTGGAAGCATCAGTTCCACTTTAACCTCTGCTAGGGTCTTAGTTTTCACCTCCTTTGGTTCTGTTTTTCAACTCCGTAAGCTGTAGTCGTGTCGTAGTGCTATTCTTTTGGGGCTTGTTCTTGGGTTAGCACTTATCAAGGTAAGGGAAGCTAGAAATTCTTCTTTTTCTTTGAAATAAAGCGTACTTATTTTCGTTCTAGAATGTGTTGAGTATGTTTAATTGATGATTGCATTGAATTGGGATGAATTTTGAGTACCTTTTTCTTTTTGTCAAACGATTTTATTTTGTAAGTTTTTTGCTCTGTGAGCAAATTTCCAGTCTAATCTAATCTGTGTTTAGATTTTGGTTATGACACATGTTTTGTGCCTTAGTTTCTTGTTCAATATATTAAGGATAATTGTAAAGATTGATTCTTATATACTTTCTATCGGTGCTCTATTTTATGCTATAAACATATAAAGTTTTATTGACTAGAATTATTCTATTAAATTGGGACGTTACACATATCTACCCCTATAAAGTTGAATCATAAACTAATAATTTATTCAAAAAAGTGCTTAGGGTTTTGAGGTGAATAAGAGTTTAAATTTGTATGAAGATAGAGGATGTTTAAAAGGGTTTATATCAAAATTATATGAGAATATGAACTATTTAAGAACGAGTGTCTCACTATTTCGTAATACATATCTCAAAATATGAAATAACGAGATTTTCTACTCAGTATAGACTATATTGTGTTCCAGAACAATGTTTCTGGAAGTTTGCTAAATGAATCTGTACAGTTTCGGTTTAGATTTGTTTGGATTTGAACCCGATCCGGACGCAAAAATTGGATTTTCCAGATTTTAAAATCCATATGAACAAAATAGATTATCTTGTTTAGTAAAATATGAAATATAGATCAAAATTAGAAATCAGATTTAGAATATGGATATTTATTGTACCGGTTCAGAGCAAAATTGGATCAGATCGGGCAAAATAGATTTTTTTTCCACCGTATAAGGAAGAATCACCCATTTATGGTCACAATACTATTTACTGGCCAAGTATTTTTAAGTTATCTAGGTGGTGCTTATTGTCACATTGTTATAGCCTTTTTGTTATAAAGTGTTCTACTAATGAATGTGAAGGCATGGAACGATGTTTATTTTACATCACTGATCATCTTCTATGGGGATTTTTGTAGTTTAGGGTCTATTGGAACTCAAATTTGCGTAAATGGGTCCGTTAATTTTTTTGTTTTGCCAAAATAGGTCAAGTTGTCAGCGAGAATGACGACATTAGAGGCAATGTCGTCATCTCCCTGACCGGTTTCTTATTTTTGTTTTTTTAAAAGGTGATGTCGTCATGCGGAGGAACGATTTGTTTTAAAGGAAAAGGTGAAGTTGTCCTCACACATGACGACTTCACTTTTTCATTTTTTTTTCGTAATAAATGAATTTTTATTATTTTTTAGGGTTTGGAAGAATAATCAGTAAAAACAAATTAATAGAATAGAAATAAACATTACATTAATATATTTTAACATTGATTAATAATTAAAATACACCAATTAAGTTAGTAGAAAATCATCTATGTCCTCTAGTTCCACATGGAGGTCATCTTCTGGGTCTGGTTGGTCGTGTTGGTGGTTGTTCTTGGTGTGGTTCATCATGATCATCATCTTCATGTTGATGACTTTGAGAAAATTGGGGATGGTGAACCGTTGTTTGGGGAGTTTGAGAAGGCATTGGCAGAGGATAGAATAGCATTGATGAAGAAGATCCTAGATAATAGGCGAATGGTGGTGTCATGGTTGAAGTGCCAAACATCTGTGATAGAGCAGCACCATAACCTGACTGATGCGGGAAGAAACCGTACGAGGAAGGGACATGTTGGAATTGGGTGTTTGATGGGTTGCCAAACTAAGGGTATGAATGTCCAAACATTTGACTGTGACCCATAGACGAGTGCCCAAACAATTGTTGGGGATGAGGTATAAAATCTGGAGAAGACCCGACATGGCCAATGTAGGGTTGTGAAGCAAGTTGGGATGGTTCTTGTCACATATCATACAGTAAAATAATTAGCAAGGTAATTCCCATGAATAAGTACACATGATAAAGAGATGTACGACATTGTAGTAAAATTGACCTCATCGTTAGAAGATTTCGTATTTGGAGATATATAGCGGATAGTGTGGTTTATATACCATTGCATGTAGGGTGTTTCATCACGCAAATGGCTGTTTTCGCTAAATTGTGTACCTTGAATGACCCGATTTTGTCGGTCATTCCAAATTGCAATCCAACGGTGATGATGTGCCACCCAATCTATTTCATTTCTCCCCCTCAAGTCATCCCTGTGGACTTGATCCAGGTTAATCGGGTAAGGCAGGATGTTTTGTCTTAAACCAAATTGACGCATGACCCTAACCGTCTAATGGAATTCGATTGTCGCGAAGCAAATTATAGGGACTATTGCTCTAGCCACTATAGGGATGTCAACCACAATCAACTAACGAACTTCGTTTTGAATATAAGGCCTCCACAAGAACTGGAAAAAATTTGTTAACATTAGTTTCAAATTTAGAAAAAAAAAATTACTTAACTTAATTATTACCTGTCTTATACGAATTTGATCAAATTTCAAGCGAAATTCACTAACTGATAAAGAACCAGCATTTCTCCGATCTGCTTGGTTCATCCACCTAAAAAGTGTATGAATTTGAAGTAAGTTAAATTACAAGGCAAGCAGAACAAAAAAACAAATAATTAACAGAAAGTTATTTTTACCTTCTACATACGAGGAAACCATCCCCTGCAGCCACTTCCTCATCACTTAAAGGGTCAAGTTGTGGAGCTATAGAAGTGATCCTCTCCCAAGCCCTACATTGTAACAAAATCATGCATCCACCAATATTTTCTTGCCTCAGGTGAATGCCATGATCTAGGCCACGATATAGACAGGCCAAAATTGCAGACCCCCAACTATAACTACTGACTACATTCAAGTCAGCTAGCTTGAGTAGATACATCACATGTACCCTTGCAGCAGACGTGCCTGGCATTAAAATGCTTCCAATCAATGTTAGTATGTACGCTCTTGCATATTGAGCAATAACATTGTTGTTTGCATTTTGTGGGAGTTGTTGGAAAGTACTATTTAACCAAGAAACTCTAATTTAGTTTCCTCTTATCACCGTTGGTGGTAGAATTACCCCCAGATGTTCGTGGAACGTCGAGAATATGTCTTCCACAATGGTGGGACCGGTGACCACATCTCCATCTATCGGTAGGCCAAGGAGGATTGCCACATCCTCTAATGTCACGGTGGTCTCTCTATGTGGGAAGTGGAATGTATGAGTTTCTGTCCTCCACCTTTCTAATAAGGAAGTGATTAGAAGGTGGTTGACATCCATGTTTGGAATATACAATGCGTGTCCAAAACCAGCCTGTTCCATTAAATATTTGACATGCGGATCAATTAAATCTTGGTTGTTTAGAATCCAGACTCCAACTCATCTTGGTCTAAGAACTCGTTCGTTGCCTTCCCATAAGTCCTTTGTAATATGTTCATGCTGAAGGCGGAGTAGTGACATATCCGGAGGAAGGTGTCGGTTGTTAGCCATGCTTAAAAAAGAGTGAGTGAAAGGAAATTAGAGTAAGATGAAAATATTAATTATAAACATCATAACTATTGACTAAAATGTGATTTTCAAATTAAAAATTAAAAAATGTAAACCTTGAAAATAGTAGTAATGAAGTTGGTGAAGAAGTGTTTCTGGAAAATGAGAGCAAATTGTAATGAGGCAACCCAAAGAAAGTGAGAGCAAAATGTGTATGGAATGAGCCAGTGTGTATGGAATGAGCCAATGCATGAAATATATTACTGCATTGGTTGGTGTCCAGTTGCACTCCCTACCCTAAATTATTGTACCCTGCATTCAAATTAACAATGAATGAGGTTCTGAAAGTATCTAAATAATTGCTAAAAAGTTGCCGCTTGGTACACCATTGCATGCAAATTCAACAGGAATCTCTGCAGTGCCATGTTGGAAGCAAACTCGTGAATGAGCCACGTGAACACTGAGGAGAGAGAAACCGTGACCAGAGGGACCGATTTCCAAGTAAAACCGTGTGCATCAGTAATGATTTCTTTGCAAAACCATGAGTAGCAGCACCGATTTTTGTTTAATGAAATTGTGCATGCTAGGATTGGTTTCTATTAAATGAAACCAAAATCGTCCTATGCTGGACCGTTTCCCATTAATGTGATAATTAAAGTTGTGGTCGTGGTCAACGGCTTCATTAACGCAATTTCAGTTCATTTAATATGGCCTCTTTAGACAAATTTAAAGCACTCGTTCTCATTGATGACGACTTTAGTAAATTAAATGAAGAAGTCGTTGAAATTAATTACGGTTTCTTCAATAAATTAAATGAGGAAGTCGTTGACTTTAATTACGGTTTCAGTAAATTAAATGAGGAAGTCGTTGGCATTAATTACGGTTTCAGCAAATTAAATGAACTAGTTGGCATTAATTAAGGTTTCAGTAAATTAGGGTTTTTGATGCATACCCATTTCAAACGTATACTTATGTGAGCAAAACTATTTGTGCACAACATTTTTTTAGCCATAATTTCTATTCTTTCTCTTTTGGTGAAATTTTCATACAATGGCTGATTCGCATACTCAATATCCTGATATTCTTTCTGAGTTTAGTGAAGATGAGATGGATACCATAGATGAACCAGCTCCAAATAATTGTCAATACTCACAATGGGATCAACCTCAGCAATATTCACAACCTAGTTCTTGGGCCCAACTGCCAAGGGTTTAATTATTGCAAGCTTGTTGTCCAAGTAGATGGGACATTTCTCATAAGTAGATATCAAAGGACATTGCTAACAACGCTCGCTCAAAATGGGTCACGTAATATATTCCCTTTGGCCTTCGCGATAGTGGAAGGAGAAACAAAGGAGGCCTTAATCTGGTTTTTTCAACTCCTAAGGGAGCACGTGACACCACAATCAAACCTCTGTTTGATAACGGACAAGGGGAAAGACATATTGGCAGCACTACAATCTGAAGAAGTGGAATGGGAAGAAAATGGTCTACAATCAGTATATTGCATACGCCATATTGCTTCAAACTTCAACAAAAAGTTCAAGAATCACGAGTTGAAAAGTCGGTTAAAGAATATGGGTAATATACTTTTTTTTCATTCACCATATTATCTCTTCATCGAAAATGGTATTCATAAATTAAACTAACTAATATAATTGCATTTTAACAGCTTACGAAGTCAAACAATCCTTATTGGATGCAAAATTGGCGGCATTGAAATCCCATTCACCCGAAGTGGTAACTTGGATTGATAGGATACCACTACAAAAGTGGACTCAGGCCTACGATGGGGGTAGTAGATTCGGACACATGACAAAAAATCTAGCATAATGTATGAATTCTGTTTTAAAAAGAGCTCATTCATTACCAATTTGTGCTTTAATTAAAGCAACATTTGAAAGGACCGCAACATGATTGGTTGAGAGAGGGATTAAGGCAGACTCCATGTTACGATCAGGCCACCAGTATCCCGAGGAAATTAATGCTATTATTAGAAAAAATCAACAACAAGCGGGAATGTGTCAAGTCCGTCGATACTTAAGAGAAAATAATGAATTTGAAGTTTAAGAGATGTTTTCTCTACATGATCACCGCCTACCAATGTCTTTTACGGTTAGATTAAATGATTGGTGGTGTGATTATGGTCACTTTCAAGCTCTTCGACTGCCTTGTCATCACGTAATAGTTGTGTGCTCTTTCTCCCATGTAGATCTAACCTCATATATCCATCCATTTTATAGCATCTACAACATCAACAAAGCATATGAAATACAATTTCATCCGGTTAAGAATAAAGAATATTGGTCCACATACACCGGACCAAATTTCATTTCAGACCCAAACATGCGCCGTAGGGTACGGGGAAGACCACCAACAAATTCAAAATTCAAAAAATATTGATAACTGATAATTTTAAAAAGAGAAAAAAGAAAAATAATGAAAACTAAAAAATTATAAAAAAATTTAATCAAAACTGAAAAAAAAAAGCAAAACCGTTAAATTAAAAAAAAGAAAAAAATTTGAAATATTTAAAAAATAAAATAAGGAAAAAAAATAAGAAATAGTTAAAACTAAAAAACTGAAAAGTTAAAAAAAATGAGA